>Ga0160505_100493_pt1 | contig 22609 bp, 16 predicted proteins | sample DIDeMG_FD_108225 | JGI IMG/M metagenome (GOLD analysis project Ga0160505, IMG submission 108225) | Enriched chicken feces microbial communities from UW Madison campus, WI, USA - DID2874_E49_Stillage MG | ecosystem: Host-associated > Birds > Digestive system > Large intestine > Fecal ... | reverse complement strand
TTGTTTGTGTAAAATTTTATATTAATAAAAAATGAAAAAAAAAAAAAGGGTTTTTATAAACAAAAAAAACACAGGAATTAAGGAAAAAAAAAAAAAAAAAAAAAAAAAAAGTGGAGGCATACACGTGAACAATCTATTTATGGTTGCTCTTTGCCAGTAAAAAAAAACATAAACTTTAGTTCTAGTACTTGAGCTTTATATCTTGTGTTATTTGTTAAACCCATGTCCTCTATGCCAACTGTCCTAAAAAAAGAAATAAAAACTTTAGTTTAAGGTTAATAGGCTTCCATGTCTCTGTCCTATTCTCTGTCTGCTTTTTACTACATATCACCAATCATAATTATACCCTCTATAAACATTTTTTACAAACAAACAATTAATGTTGATCAACTCCTGGCGGTTTTTTGTTTCAATTGAGATGACAAAATTACCAACATGATATAATGAAATCACATATTTAAACATGAAGCATTTATATGGTCTTTTTTTTTTATACACACACTTAACCCATTTAAATATTAGTTTTTTTTTCAATGTCTCTAGTTAATGTTTCTTTAGAATATTCGGGATCGGATCAAGACAAAGTAACCTGGCTTGCAATAGACTACGATCTGCGGTCAGATTCTTGTACATTCCCCCTCTTCCCCTTTTTTTATGACTGAACAATTTCAAAAAGAATACCAAATTAAACCTCACATCCTTGACAGCCATTTGGTTTTTTTCTAAAATAAAAACTCACGAGTGTTCATGTTGACACCACTGATGATTACTTTTTGCTTTCACAAGATTGGTCCTCTCCTCTCCCTCCCAATGTCTAAATCACCAGCCCAGCGGAAACTATATTACGCGTGCCCCCTTCCTTTTCCTGTCATATAAGGTCATCCTAGACTTTTTTGGGTCTAGATTTTTTCCTAATATAACGCCAACAGTGGTGGTAGCAGAGCTGACATAATTCATATACCAGTTTGGAATCCTGTTACCTGGACCAAAATCAATCAGAGTACTAACGTTACTTTACCTTGCACTTGTAATTTACAATGTATGATCCTTTTGTGTAGTTTGTTTACATCTTGTTGCTGGCGTGAGATTTAATAAATTTCTGTCGTTTTTGGTGATGGTTCGAAATAACGTGTTTTAAAGTAACGTATTACCAGTATAAAATAGTGGTATGTTGTTTACTCTCTGCATCTTTTTTTTGTTTTGTTTCTTGGTGCCGCAATATCCCGCAAGCGTTTGGCTGCAAACAGAAATTGTGACACACAGAAAACCAAAAAAAAACTTATCCTTCCTGGCCCCAACTTACATGAATCACATCCCATTAACCATGATATGGAAAAGATACATAATAACAACATCACACTAAATAAAAACAATAAACTAAATAATGAAGACAAAAACTAGAAAACAAACATAAAGACACGGGAATACAATAAATTAAGCAACGGTGGCTCTGGCGGACCTCCGGCTGGTGGTAGGCTTCTTGGTCACCTTCGCGTCGGCCTTCTTGGGAGCAGCAGCCTTCTTGGGCTCGGCCTTCTTCTTGGGAGCAGCCTTCTTAGCAGGGGCCTTCTTCTCGACAGGCTCCTTAGCCTCCTTAGTGTCGTCCTTCTTGGCGACGGCCTTCTTCTTAGGAGCAGCCTTCTTAGCAGGAGTCTCCTTCTTGGCGGCAGTCTTCTTGGAGTCAGTAGCAGCCTTCTTAACAGCGGCCTTCTTGACGGTCTTCTTCTCAGCAGGCTCCTTCTTGTTCAGCTTGACAGTACCAGAGGGACCTATATAGAGCGTTAGCTAAGCGAGAACAAAAAAATTGAAATCCAAAAAAACGCGTTACTTACCCTTGGGCTGGACAAAGTCGCCACTGGCGACACCCTTCTTAATAGTGTTGTTGAAAACATAGTCGAAATTGCTGGCATTGACCTCAAAGTTGCTCTGGATGTACTTCTTAAGGGCTTGACGGCTGGAAAAAAGTTAGCAATTGATACCAAAAATGAATAATAAAAACCCCATCAAACATACCTAGAACCGTTTCTCTCCTTGAGCTGGTGGTGAAGAAAAAAAGTTAGTTGGTGCAAAAAAAAAAAACTAGACGTGCGGCAAAATTAACCAACCTGTAAGATGGCCTCCTTAATCATGTCTAAAAAGCAAACCAAAAAAAAATGAATTAGTCAAAAACGCGTAAAATTGGAATCATCAGGTAAAAAAACACGTACCCTTGTAGGAGGGATGAGTAGAAGCAGACTTCTTGGTGGTGGTAGTGGCGGGGGCAGCGGGGGCCTCAGCGGGAGCGGACTCGTTGGCCTTCTTGGAGGCGGCGGTATCTTTCTTGGGGGCCATTGTTGAGGGGGGTTTTTTGGTTGTAGAGAAGCGGAGATGCGGTTTGAAAAATGCGGTAAAGACAAAAAGCAAAAAAAGAAGAAGAAAAAAAGGATTCAGGAGAGGGGGGGAAGGAAAAAAAAGGAAAGAAGAGAGGAATTGAAAGAGGATTCAAGTTGAATTTATATTTTTTTTTTATATTTTTTTTTGGGGAGATGTGATTTGGACGTGTAAAAGTGGGATTACCGACGATATCACAAGACCTAACCCAGTGAGCACTATGGGTGAGATGGGATTACAGTGAATTACCATAGATGGTTAGAAGGGAATTAGGCTCACCGTTAATTGGATTCTGTTACGACTGTTATTACGAATATTGTGATGATATTGGTATTATTACTACTGGTATTACCATTATTATTGTTGTTGTTACTATTATTATTATTATTATTTGCATCATACTTTGGCTATCACTGTCGCTATCACCCGAATTCACCAGCTCAACTGAGACCTTTTAGTCCTCCCAAATCCCCTTTCAAAAACCAAAACCAAAATTAAAAAAAAAAAATTCAAATAAAAAAAATAAAAAAATAAAAATAAAAATCATCGCAATATTGTTCCCAAATATACCAGACAGGTTGAACATCAGGGAACGGCAAAAAACCATCAAAAAACGACGCATTCTTAGCCAATCATTTCCAAACCAGAACCATCAAACATGTTGAATCCAACGTGAACCTCCAAACGACGCCAGCCTCCTCGTCAGTTTCTCTTTTTTTTTATTTTTTTTTTGCAGTCAATTCCTCGTGCTTTCATTTATCAGTTCATTCATGTGGCATTGACTCTTAATGTAACGTAAACATAAACTTTGGATCAGCGTGTCTGAAACTCGTGGTACATACCACTGCTCTAGCGGAACGCACCAAGCGCTACGTTTTTTGCCCGACTCACCACCTCCTCTGTGCACTGGTGTTTTTTCACCGCGTCTCTGAGCTTGCTTAGTTCCCGCACGTCTACCTGCTTTTCCAGCGTCTTAAGCACGGCCTTGGTAGTCTTCTTTGTGCTGTCATCCGTGTACTTGAGTACCCCGTATTGCTTCTCGTACCGCAGCATCTTGCCGTGCACAATTCGCGTCGATAGTTCCAGCACGGTAGGTCCATCAGTTGCTTCCTTCAGCTGTCGCTCCAGCTGTCGCAGCACCACATTTTGCTCGTTCGCTACTACGTAGTCCAAATCTCCGTGATCGGTGATTTTGTTTATTGCCGCTGCCAGAGATGCTTCCATGGCCCCCATTGGCTTCTCTGCTGTTATGGTCTGTTTTACCGGGAACTGCGTGTATAACTTCTTTGCTAGCTTTTTATCATGAGTCGCAATCTCCAGCACACCCCGTAGTAGAACCATCAAGTATGCGTAGTGCTCCAGTTTGTCTGCTGAATAAAGAGATTTGACCCGTTTTAGAAACGTGTTTTCGTAAATACCCTGCATCTTATGTTGGGCCTCAGATAAGTACTGGTGCACTGCCCCTGGCAGCTCTGGAAACTCCTGCGCCAAGAATGCCATAATGTCCCTTTCCTGGATCGCCGCCAGCAGTGGTGCCGTCGTCGACACAAACCCGGAAAGTTTGCTGGCCTCAGCCGGTAACACCGCGTCACGATGATTTTGGTAAAATGTCTGTGCCTGTGACTGTGCGTGCTTATCAGCAAATGCCGACTCTAACGCTTTGCTGGCTCTATTGACGAGGGCGGGTGACACAAATAGCCCATTGGGGCTGATGCGCTTAGCTTCGTCCACTTTCAGTTGGCTTTCAAATGCGGGGACTAGCACGTCAAGAGGCAGCTGAGTGTCTTCAAGCTGAACAAACCCAAGCTCTCTAAGCTTCTGATGGCTTTCCTTTGCCACTGAATCAACGTGTGACTGCAACACAATAAGTTTTTCTGTCACAGTAAATGGTGTACCCTCTGTAGTCAGGTGGGATTCTACTAAACCATATTGGTCTTTCAATGTGATTCCCTTCTGATCCAGCTCGGCGCGTTTCTTGATCACAAACGCTGTCGGCACAAACAGACTTTCCAGTAGCTGGCCCTTTACAGCCCCGCGAGCAATCTCTTTACTGATAGTGCCGACAACATGTGCACGCATTCTAGTGTTGCCAAACAGTGCATGGTCAATGTTGACGCTATTAACCTCAATTGGCTCGGAAATGGCATTAAGGTAGTCGTAGAGTTGCTGTTTAACTGCGATGAAGTCGGTCTCGAGGACTAAAAGGTCCTCCACAGTAAGCACCTTGGGATTATCAATGCGCTCAATAATTTTATCCAAAACCGTTTGGTTGACGACCTCATTATTAAGTACCACGTTTCGTGGCTCGCTATATTTTGTCTGCTCAAGCAGGCCTACCAGTTTCGTGCCGTAATCGTCGAGCTGGGCAGTAGTAATGACATCTTTGCCATCAATGTGCAGGCTGCTGGGCTGAGTCGACTGGAGATGTTTAAGCTGAGAAAGCGCAGTTTGGGGGTCAACATCAACGGTCGCCGCAATGACCTCAACTGAAGTGGTGCTTTTATACTCGACTAGCAAGTTGTTGAGGCGGGTGTTGACCTTGTCGAGGGTGATAACACCCTTGCCGGAAGGACATACAAGAACAGAGTCGGGGCCGAGCTGTTGTTGAATCATTCCAAGCATGCGATCGATGACGCAGCGGGCATCGTCTTCATTAAATTTGATAGACATCTTTCTTTCTTTTTGCTGCGAAGGTAAATTAAACTGTTGATTATGGGGTATAGAATCTATCGGCAAACAAACATCTGGGGTCATCGAGTCTTATAACTCCCTGGAAGATGAATTCCAAGTGTCTAGAAGCGTCAATAAAGACGCTCAATATGGCACGATAAATTCTCATATTTGTTGTCTGATCTAAAAACAGAATTCATGGGGTCATCTTTTGTTTGTTTGTTTTTAGTTTGAAAGTGTCTGGTATACAATCTGATCCTTTATTGACTCTGTTTTAATTTAAAATCTCATGATTTTTGTCGGACCATATACAAAATACGGAAACAATTGAGCGAATGTTGAAACGAGCCATTTTTTTCTGGAAAGAGCCCCAGTAACCCCTCAGAAATAATAGGCATCTTGAATTCAGCGACTGCAGCTAAACCAAGGAGAACGCCGATGTCTTCAGTAGATAAATAATCTCAAGAATCGAAGAAAAAAAAAAAAAAGAGGGTACCATAAAGTTCCTGTGGTACTAATCCTGGCTACTTCATAAAAGTGCCCATAACATAGCCTGTCGAACGATTGACAAACCAAACTATAGGTTGTTCGCTGACAGCGAACACAGAAAAAAGTCGGAAACTTGGGTCATGCCAGAGACACGAGGCTAAGTATATTAGAGGTATTTTACTTCATGGCTATACCAGAAAGACCAGTGGAAATAGGGGCCAGCGTTCCAGAACGTCACCAACCACTTTCGAGTTTAGAGTTGTTCTTGGGGTCACCAGACTTGATAATCTGGCAGTACTGATGTCATATTGGGCCTCCTCCTATCGAGTAGCCAGGTTAATCAGGTCTATCCGCGTAGAGGCATAGATTGCCCAAAAAAAGTATACGCACCACGAGACAACTTGCGGAATCCCTCCTTTTCGTGCTGAAAACAGCCGATTTCAGCTGATCTGGTCACCAAAAGCTGTTGTTTCAGATCCCTTTAATAAAGTAACCATTGGCCACCCCGAAACTTGTCCAAAAGTTTTAACGGTTCAACGGTGCAAACTGACGATGTGCTCATATTCTTTAACTAGAAGCACTTAGTACCGTACCTGTTTTAGATTTGAGATTAAAAATAACGCCAAATCTCGCGTTCCTTTTTTTTTCTTTTTTGCTTTGAGTTTTTTTCGCGTATCGATTTTCTTTATTTGATTTTCATGATTTGATTAGCTTTTTTTTTTACTAACTATTACTAATCTTTTTCTCAGCAGCAAAACTACCACGTTTGAATTTCAATCTTTTCAATGAATCAAAAAAGAAAACGTCAACTCATAAATCCATCGGCTTCGGAATATTCTTGAACTTCTCCTTCTTCCCTCTCACATCTTTATCGCAACAGCACCCTTAATCTGTCAAAATGTAAGTATCTCATCGGCAATCTTTCTCGCACCACATTGCAGCTAACCCCTTATTTTTCAGGCCTTCGAAGTTGGTTCCAAACCCAACAATCGCTGAGGCAACCCTCCACAACCCTATAGCAACAGCTTTAAGACCTTACGTCTGGCCGTTTGTCTTCCTCTATCCTATCTTCAGTTATTACTACTTTTTGCATTATGACGAGTATATTGGTGGCCAGGAATGGACTTTTGTGTTCCTGGGATCCATTATCTCGCTGCAGCTTTTGCTTTGGCTAATGCCATTCTGGAATGTCGAAATTGATCGTCTCTTTAAAACCACTGTCGCCAACTCTGTTGAAACAGCCAAACTCATCAGATTGGTTCCCGCCCCTAACAATGGTGCATCCGAGATTTGCCCCATTATTAGAATCAAGAATGACGAATACGAGGAGACTTCTTTTGTTTTCCAGAAGCGCAGATTTATCTACGATCCTAACACTAATACGTTCAGCCCGCCCAAGTTCTTGATTGATTCGCCCCAGAAAATTTCCGCCTTCCAAAAATCTGAGGGTCTCACCAAGGAGATTGATGAAATTTCCAGAAAATACGGCCTCAACAAGTTTGATATTCCTGTTCCTACTTTCACAGAATTGTTCAAGGAGCATGCCGTTGCCCCCTTCTTTGTCTTTCAGATTTTCTGTGTTGCCCTCTGGTTTTTGGACGAGATGTGGTACTACTCCTTGTTCTCGCTTTTCATGCTCTTCACCTTTGAATCGACTGTGGTGTGGCAGCGTCAAAGAACTCTCAAGGAGTTCAGAGGTATGGGAATTCAACCCTACGAGGTCTACGTCTACAGAGAAAAGAAGTGGGTTGAGATCCAGTCTGACCACTTGCTTCCTGGCGATCTCGTTTCTGTCACTCGTACTAAGGAGGACTCTGGCCTTCCCTGTGATTTGGTCTTGATCAACGGTACTGCCATTGTCAACGAGGCCATGCTTTCTGGTGAGTCCACCCCCTTGCTCAAGGAGTCCATCCAACTGAGACCCCCCAATGACGAATTTGCCTACGATGGTTTGGACAAGAACTCCCTTCTTTATGGTGGTACCAAGGTTCTCCAAATCACAGCTCCTGTCAATCCCCATGTTCCCGCTTCCCCCGATGGAGGTGCCCTTGCTGTAGTTACCAAGTCTGGTTTTGAGACTAGTCAGGGTAGTCTTGTTCGTGTCATGATCTTCTCTACTGAGCGCGTTGGTGCTGGTAACAAGGAGGCCTACTTTTTCATTCTTTTCTTGCTCATGTTTGCCATTGCTGCGTCCAGATACGTTTGGACTGAGGGTGTCAAGATGGATCGTAAGAGATCCAAGTTGATTCTTGACTGTATTCTGATTATTACCTCTGTTGTTCCTCCTGAGCTTCCCATGGAGCTTACTATGGCTGTCAACACTTCTTTGGCTGCTCTTAGTAAATATTACATTTACTGTACTGAGCCCTTTAGAATCCCTTTTGCTGGTAGAATCGACGTCTGCTGCTTTGATAAGACTGGTACTTTGACTGGTGAAGATCTTGTTCTTGAAGGTGTTGCTGGTCTTTCTACTGAGATCCGTCATCTTGCCAACGTTAAGGAAATCCCTGTCGAATCTACACTGGTTCTTGGTGCTGCCCATGCCCTTGTCCTACTTGATGATGGTGAGATTGTCGGTGATCCTATGGAAAAGAATACCCTTAAGGCTATTGGCTGGACTGTCGGCAAGAACGACCGTGTTCATAGTATCGAAAACCCTGCCAACTCGCTTAGAATTCTTCGTCGTTTCCAGTTCTCTTCTGCTTTGAAGAGATCCTCCAGTATTGCTGACGTCCACGGCCGCACTCTGGTCGCCGTCAAGGGTGCCCCCGAAACTCTCAAACACATGATTACAAACGTGCCTCCCCAGTATGAAGAGACTTACAAGTCCTTCACTCGTACTGGTAGCCGTGTTCTTGCTCTTGGTTTCAAATTCCTTGAGGATAATATTACCCCGGCTAAGATTAACAAGATCTCTAGAGAGAATGTCGAGAAGGATCTTATTTTTGGTGGTTTCCTTGTTTTCCACTGTCCCCTGAAGGCTGATGCCGTTGAAACTGTCAAAATGCTTAATGAGTCTAGTCACCGTGTTGTCATGATTACTGGTGATAACCCTCTTACTGCTGTTCATGTTGCCCGCGAAGTTGCCATTGTTGAAAGAGAAACTCTGATCCTTGATCTTCCCGAAGAAAGCCATGGCAGCCATGAGCTCGTCTGGCGCAGCGTTGATGAAACGACTATTATCCCTGTCAAGTCCTCTGAACCTCTGAACATTTCCCTTTTTGAAGAGTACGACCTCTGTGTTACTGGTTATGCTCTGGCTAAGCTGTCGAACCATGAACATATTGTTGACCTGGTTAGACACACTTGGATCTACGCCCGTGTTTCGCCCTCTCAAAAGGAATTTATTCTGACTGTTCTCAAGGAAGCTGGTTATGTTACTCTTATGTGTGGTGATGGTACCAACGATGTCGGTGCCCTCAAGCAGGCTCATGTCGGTGTTGCCCTCCTCAACGGTACCAACGAAGGCATGAAGAAGATTGCTGAGGTTAACAAGGTTAATGCTATCAAGGCCGTTTACGAAAAGCAGGTTGCCCTGATGCAAAGATGGAGCGGACAGGTCCCTCCTGTTCCCGCTGCTATTGCCCACTTGTACCCACCTGGACCCACTAACCCTCACTATGTCAAGGCTATTGAGGCCAGAGGTGGTACCATTGATGAGAAGACTCTTGCGGAGATCAGAGAAGCCAGTACTAACCAGGCCCCTGAACAGAAGGCTGCTGATCTGGCTGACAAGTTAACTGCCATGCTGGAAGATGGCGATGATGAGGCCCCCACCTTAAAGTTGGGTGATGCCTCTGTCGCAGCTCCCTTTACCTCCAAACTCGGTGACGTTTCGACAATTACTAAGATTATTAGACAAGGTAGATGTACCCTGGTTGCTACCATCCAGATGTACAAGATTCTTGCTCTGAACTGTCTGATTTCTGCCTACTCCTTGAGTGTGTTGTACCTTGCTGGTATCAAGATTGGTGATGCTCAGGCTACTGCGTCTGGTGTTTTGCTCTCTGTTTGCTTCCTATCAATTTCTCGCTCTCAGGCTATTGAGAAGCTATCTAAGCAGCGTCCTCAGCCTGGTATCTTCAACTTCTACATTATGGGTTCGATTCTGGGTCAGTTTGCTGTGCACATTGCCACGCTTATTTACATCACTGACAAGGTGTACGAGCTTGAGCCCCGTGAAGCTCATATTGACCTGGAAGCCAAGTTCACGCCCTCGTTGCTGAACACTGCTATCTACCTGCTGCAGCTTGGCCAGCAGGTGTCTACTTTTGCTGTTAACTACCAGGGCCGCCCGTTCCGCCAGAGTTTGCGTGAGAACAGAGGCATGTACTATGGTTTGCTGGCGGTTGGTGCCCTGGCGCTGGCCGGCTCGACTGAATTTGTTCCTGAACTCAACGAGCTGCTTAAGTTGGTACCTATGGTTGAGTCGTTCAAATTTAAGCTCACCTCTGCTATCGTGCTGGACCTCGCGGTATGCTGGGGCATTGAGATTGTGCTCAAGTTCTTCTTCATGGACTACAAAGCGAGTGACATTGCGCTTCGTCTTGAGGAGAGAGAGGGCGCGCTTGTGCAAAAGAAGAACAAATAAGGAGAATTTATCATAGAAAAGTCGGCAAATTAATGAAATATATCCCAGTATAATATAATAAAATAAAATATACTCTTGTGCGACAATGTTGGATCACAAACGTCACTGATGTTAGTTTCCTCTCTGATCTGGCTTACATAATTTTTTTTTGACCTCCAAGAAAATTTTTGGATTAGATCAAACCTTTTTTACTTTTTTTTTCACTCTCTTCTGGCCTAGTATCGTACAAACCCTTCTTCAGGAACTGTCTAATCACCTGCTGTAGTCTTGCCAGGAAGCCAACACATGCTTGCGCGTCTTACCAATCGAATTAAAATGTCTGTCACTGATCTTACGTCTTCTTTATCTGCGCTCACCACTGACGCCCTTGCCACTGGGGCTGCGGCTGCTCCCACCGCTCCTGCTGATGCTGCTGCTGCTCCCGACGCTACCGCTGCTCCCGGCACATCTGAGGAGAAAAAAAAGCACCCCGGCACGGCTCCCAAAACCGCCAAGCGCCGCAAGTCTCAGTCCCAGGAGGCCTTTGAAGCGCAGCGGGCCGAGTACCTGGCGCGCGGGCCCCTCGTGCAGACAGCCACGTCGCTCCTGGAGCGCGATTACACGGGCGCCGCGGCCAAGATTGACCGGCAGGCGCTCCGGAACGCGGCCGAACGCGCGTTTTTTATTCGCGACTATGGCCGCGCGCTGGAGATCTTGCGGACGGGCCTGAACAACACGGACAATGCCGGCACGGCGGAGGAGCGTGGCGGCGTGACGGTGGGTGAGCGCGAACGCAAGGAGCTTGAGACACTGCAGAACCATATTCTCAAGGCCCAAGCGGCAGCCTCTGGCGCTACTAGTGCTGCTGCTGAAAGCAATTAACTTCTCTTGATCTGATTGTTACTCTTTCAACCGTACACACTCTTCCAATTTGCTCAATTCTAGCTGAATTTCTTCTTGCATTTTTTTTATTCTATTTCTTTACGTGCTGGAGCTCAGTCTTAGCTATAAGACGGCCAAATACCAGCAGACTTGGAACTTAATACGTTATGATCTTCGCCATTTTGGCCGGTAGCCAGGCCGATGGGGACCAGAGAGGTACTGTGCAACATAGATTTTGATCTCGATGCTTGGCACCCGGCGGATTTCAATGCGGCCTTCACCTAGTTCTTCTGCTGATTCTGCTGTTGTTGTTTCTAGTTCTTTCGTTTTGTGGGCATTTTTCGGCAATTGAATCGAACCCTCATCTTGTTGTGGCGCACGGTCAACACCAGCAGCCGCCGCAGGCTGTTCCAGAATACTAACGGTGCCCTTGTGGAAGGAGACGAGAAACCCACGCTGCTGTAACCGCACCGCAGCAATAACCGCCCGGTCAACCCCCTGGCCAAGTCCGCGCAGCGAGATATACTTGGGTACCTGCGTGGTAAGCACAGGTGGCGGCTGCTGGTTTGGTGTGTTTCCTCCTGTTGCCATGGTCATTGTACTGGTGGGCACTGCGGCGCGAACAAGCTCTGGGAACGCCAGCTCGTTAATTACCTCCGTGACACGCCGCAGCGCCGTCGCAACGGAGGTTGAGCCGGACATGTAGATCTCAGTTCGGATTGTAGCTGCTTCTGGGGATGGCCCCACCGCTTCTTTTGCTGTTGCTGTCGTTATCCTGGGCTTGTCGTGCTGGCTCGTTGAACCTGGCACGGCTCCGTCAAAATCGGAAAACTCTACGTTGTTACAAGTTTTTGGGTTTATTCACAAGTTAGTAATTTTCAAGTCTTCATAATATAAACTCGAAATATATCGAGAATTCATATTCTGTTATACTTATGGCTTGACATATGATCAAGAGGGTAGTGGCAAATAACTATAATGAGGGGGATTGTACATGTAACTTACGGTCTTGTTTTAATTGTCCAGCAGAGTTATAATAAGACGCCACGACAAACCGGCCGTTGTGGTCCTCTTGCTTCTGCTGCTGCTGGAGGTGGGCACCGGGGACTGTGTCAGCAGGGGAAAGTTCTGCCGCAGGGGAGCTGCTCATGTCAGACCCAGAGTGCTGCTGTTGCTGCAGTGCTACTGCTGCTGCTGCTGCTGCCGCCGCCAGCTCGACTGTAAGCATTGACGACGGCCCAGAGCCCGTGGCGCTGCTCTTGCTGATCCCGGCGCTGTTGCTGCTGCTAGTAGTAGTGGTAGTAGGAGCGATTGTGCTGTTATTAGTAACAATGGGCTTCTGTGGTCCCGTTGGCATGCTTGTGTCGGGCATACTCGTTAAAATACGGCGTTACTATTTTATCTTGCTTCTCTGTTTGAATGGGTGAGGAACAGATGGAACAAAAGGGCTGTAGGTTCTTTGGTACCAAAAGCCAAGAATAAATAGTAAATTAACAGAAACAATCGGTTCCATTTGTGATACTTTTTTTTTGGTTTCTTTATTACAAGGACATAATGGATATGGCTATGGAATAGTAATATGGCAATGCTTTCTTATATATCGTCAGAATGAGTGCGGCTGCTGCCCGAGTCCCGCACCACAAAAATAGGAATCCAAACAGACAATAATTTACAATTGACTTTGAAGTTCTGGTGCCGCCGGCCCGGCCTTGCTAAAATCAACCCGGAAACCGGGGGTATAGTAGACCTCCTGGCAATCCTCTTCGGGGACGCCGTTTTCGTTGATAAGCACAGCAAAGTCCGTGGTACTGTCAATTGCAACCATGGGTGCGTGCCATGTCGCAGCACCGTAGGTGACTGCCTGGGCGCCCGTGGCAATAAAGGCGCGGACGGTGGATAGATCGGGAAGCCCGTCTGGGTGAAAAAGCAGGAGATTGGTTAGCAGGGGTTCCAAATAAAAATATGAATCAAAATATCTAGATTCGTTTTCTTTTCTTTTGCTTACCTTTATCCTTGAGTGAAACAATCACAATGTACGCCGGCTTGGTAGGATTCCGGCCTAGTGGCAGAAACGTTTGCGAAGAGTAAGGGTGCTGTTCAAGAACCTTGGCAAGGTACACTCGCTTGCCGGACTCGCCCTCGTCGGAGAACAGATGCGTTGGCGGCGAGCAGCGAAAGAGGTTCCAGTTGGTCTGCTGTGGCAGCTTACCGCTAGGCGCGGCCGAATAAAGGCTCCTGCTGTGCGAAACGCCGATAAACTTGACGGCCGTGCCCTGGTTGGCAGCGGCGGTATTGCTAGCGTCGGCGCCAAGGTGTCCCGGCGAGATGACGCTGCCAAACGGCGCAAACGCCTCGGGCGTCAGTGGCTCAGCGACCACGGCCGGTCGGCTGCCGTCAATATCGAGATACCGCGGGGTAATAATGGGGGCTGTCGAAGATCCTGAACTAGGCATTATAGATATAGCTGATGGTATTCTAAAAAAGCGGAGGTTTTGTTTTTATTTTATTTTTTTTCTTGTCGTTTCGCTGTAAAACGAAATAATGGATGCTCAAAAATTAGCGGTCTCAATGATCTGTCGCCGAGTATCTTGAAGTTCTCTCGAGGAATTATATCGCCTTTTATTCGTTTTTGGTTTTTGGTTGTTTTTTTTTTTTTTTTTTTTTTTTTGTTTTTTTTGAAGAAATTTTTTTGCTTTTTTTTGTTTTTTGGTTTTTGGTTTTTTTTTTTTTTTTTTTTCTTTTGGGTGTTGACGTTTTTAAGCTTTCGGAAGCATCGTTATCAGTCCTATCGGGGATATCCGATTCCAAATACCAACGAAACCACGCCGGCGCGCGATTACTGTAAGGAGAAATCTAGTGGTGCAGTTGAAGCATGCGAGATTTGATCAAAAAAATAAATAGTATTCAACCGCTGGAAAAAGAATATGACTATGTAAGTATTACGAAAGATATATGGCACCCAGATGGTGGTGACGGTGGGCCGTCATTACTCATGCTGCTGTTTCAATAAGGCGTGACCGGATCTCACCAACGGAGAGGCCACCCAAGATGCACACGCCGGTTACGCCAGACACAGTGCGCAGCTCGCACAGCTCTGGCACACGCTGCGCCAGCATCCGCAAGCAGTCCTCGCTCTCCCGCGGGCTCAACGCCAGCTTCAAGCTATCGCGGATCTTGCCCAGCACTTGGCTCAGAGCCATTGTGGTTGGTCTACGATCGCCGCCCGTGCCCTGCCGCAGCCCAGCTACAATGGGCGCAATTGCGAGCAGCTTGGACTCAAGGTAGCGCTCGTACTTGGCCTCGGGCGTGTCAAGTGGGTTTGCAGCTGCGGCAAGCTTTGCGGCCTGCTCCTTGGCCCGAATGCGCTCGAGAAACGTGCCGGACTTTTTTGTGGGGGTTGTCGCCAATGACGACAGTGGCTTCCTGGCCGGGCTGCCCAGCGCCAGCTTTTTCGCGGGGCTGATGAGAGAGAGCGAGTTCAGTCGTGACGAGGCACTAGAGAGCACAGACATGGGGGAGCGGCCGTAGGGACTGGGCTGTTTGGTAATGCGGGGCGGGGTGCGCTTTTTAGGAGTTGAAGGGTGGGCAGGGCTGGCTGAGCATTTTGTGGTATCAACAACAGGGTGGAGCGGAATGTTAGAACAGTCGCCATGCATCTTTGCGTATGCTACACACTTCTCGTCAAAGAGCGCCTGGCGCTTAGGCAAGCTCTGAATCAACGACTCACAGGCACGAGGGATAGTCAGAGTCAGCTCGCGCGAGTTAACAACCGATGGCTCAACAACGTAAGCCTCAGGCCAGATTGTCAAAATTTGCTGGACAGAATGTAAATTAAGGGTAAGTCGCGAGTTCTCCATAACGCGATAGGTGAGTTGATGCAAGGTAATGGGGGCTGTAGATGAAATCGAGTGAAGAAGAATCGAATCATCAACAGACTTTTGAAGTTTTAATAAATGCATGATTTTGTGAGGCAGCTCATTCTCGGTGCCAGCAGCAGCAGCGCCGGAAAGCAGATGCGGGTACCACTTTTCTGTGACAGAAGGGTAGATATTCATGTATTCCATGAACACAGACTTGCCAAAGGCTTGAAAAAACTCCTCTGGTGATTCCATCTCATCGTCGTAGATGCTACAGTCACCACGTTTCCTCAGCAGTCTCTTGGGAAAGGTAAAGTTCCTGTACTGGAAATCAAGTGAAAGACACTGAGTAAAGACGGCCAAATTGGTACTTGAGGCCTGGTGGAACGAGTATGAAGCGGACTTGACCAGACTCTTTGATAACTGTTGCATGGCCTCCTCACAGACAACAAGTATAGACCCAGGGCTCAGTTCCACGTCAACGAGGCGGCCGTCAGACGAAAGCACAGACACGGTTGTTACCTCATTCAACCCTAGAACAAAACTGACAAGCCCCAGTTTGTTCTTTTGAAACACTGGTTTGTTGGATGCATTGGCAACGTGCAACACTGTTAATTGCGCGTGTGGGGTGGGCTGACTGTACACATTATCAAACAGCGACTCCGTCGCTCCAATCGCTGCAGTCATAAACTTGGACACAACTCGGTGAGCCACACCATCCATTGTTTCCATGAACGTGTCAATGGCACGCTTAAACCCCCGATTCCGTCGTGGCCATTGATTAGGTCCTAACAGCCATCTGTAGTCGGGCTCATTAATGCTATCGTCTTCATCCTCGAACTGAGCAGGCGCGACGCCCTCTGTTGCAAACCATAGCTGGTCGTTACGGCTGTCATAGCCTCGAAAATGCGGTGAGTTTTCAATATTAATTTCGTTTTTCATCTCCAACGTTGATTGAAAGAAAGCTGTAGTCTGAGTCTGCAGTGCAGAAAGCGTGCTAGATGGGGAAGCATTCTGTAAGACAAAAAAACCGTCAAAGTAGAGCGCATGCCGAATGTCTTCATGAAGCATGCCCAGTGTAAGTGCCGAGTCAGCCAGCGACGCATCAACAGTCACAAAGGAAGCGGTCTGGGAAACACCAGCAGAGCATCGTGTAGAGGACATGATGAAGATGATGGGTGAGAATGGTGCACAATATTGGTTAATAAAAGAAATATAATGAAAAATAAGTAGATAAAAAAAAGAGCAGAAAGAAAATGAAGGGAAAGCAAGTGAAAAATTAATTAGAGTGAAAAAGGAAATACAATAACTAATGGGGACAATTAATGAATGTAAATATTGGAGACGCGTTGCAGAATTTTTCAAAAGGAGGTTGATTGGGGCCAAATGTACGCGTTTTTGGGAGGGGCATTGCCTGGACAACGACGCGTGGAATAAAGATAAGACTGTATTGCCTAATTTGGACGAAATTGAAATTCTTTTTGTCTGCGTTGAAAAGAACGTGAAATGGGAACGTTATTGCGACGCGTGCAAGCAAATTCCGGGTAATGGGCTCCCATTAGATACGCGGGTTCTGTTTTAGATTAGGTAAGCATAAACAATTACATAATCGCATAACAAGGAACCTCTGTCCTCAATTGATATTAACACTTTTTCTCGGGTCTATGGGCTCCCATGCCTGCATGCACTGGATGCTGTTCAAGGCAAGGCTCTTCCTTTTAGCCGCCTTCACTCGCGCTGGCATTTGAATGTGCGAGTCTTAGCCATTTCAAATTAACTCCTGCTGAGTGCTCGATCTTGGGAGGGAGCTTTGAGCTTTAATTGACTCAGTGCACTGGCGAGGCTCAAGAAGTAGCTGTAGGTTATCATATTGTGTGATTACTTGATGTGCGCGGGCCCGCGCATACAATGGGTGTCGTAATATTATATATACAATGTTAATGTAATTGATGTGCTTTGAGATTTAGCACTTGTGCTTTTTAGACCTTGCTCAGCAACTATCCAGTGCCTAGAGCAAACAATGGGCTACATATGATCTAGACCATATTTATCGGACATGAGTCAGCAGCAGCAAGCATGGTAGGAATCACGGCAGCAATCATGGCAACAATCATGGCAACAATCATGGCAACAGCCATGGCAACAGCTATGTCACGAGATATTATACTAATCCTAGCAAAGAGGCATTAATATTAAATAATGGTTTTTTTTCTTTTCGATAAAGTTCTTTTTGTTTTGTTACTGTTGATTTTGATACCGATGGCAAAAATACCTTTCTCTTGTTCTCACGATTCTTGTGCAAGCTAAATTTAGGGTTCGTATCGGCAAGAACAAACAAAAAAGAACTGAAATCAAACATCGACCAAGTGACTTGACACTATTTACATCAGAAATGAGTCAAACCATTGCCACACGTGGTAATATTTCCCTAATCGGCTAGTGCGGCAGGGTTACCTCCCAAGCCAGAGAATTTTCTTTGAGGTTCTTTTTTGCCGGCGTCATTTTTTGCCATTTTCTTGCTTTGTGGGAGGCAACGATGCTGATTGGTCAATACCCCCCGCAGCGTCTCGGGTTTAACCTCCCCACTTTCCCGAGCAGGCTCAATGCTGTAACCACAGCGAACCTTCTAGTCGAATCTGAGAGAAAAAAGGCCGCGCTTCCTTACTGCGGAAGGCGGGGGTATACCGCTTTAAAAAAGCAAGGTTTAGAGCCGGGTAACCCTACGTAGTAGCTCTATTTTTTAATTTTTCACTTTTTTATATATTGCTTCAGGTGTCGTCTGGCGAATTAAAAATTTTTATGTTTCTTTTTTCTTTTCTTTCTTTTCTTCTTTCTTCTTCATACCATCATCACACATCCACCATATCACAATGTTGGCTTCAAGATTCGCCCGTACTACTCTGCGTAGCGTAAGTAGCACCCATACCACTTGCTAAAGAACACAAGGGAGGGCATGGTGCAGGCTGGTGCGCTTGCTAGGCGTGAAAAATTGCAAATATTCACTCACCACAAGCACCCTGAAACTGCACCTCAATCCCTCTATGGTTTGCCATCGCCATTTTTGCTATTGCCGCGTACTAACACCCTTTCTTTCTATTAGTCTGTTAGCAAGAGATTAGCTCCCACCATCCAGGCTAGATTCAACTCTGCCAAGGTCCAAGGTTCCGTTATCGGTATCGATTTGGGTACCACCAACTCTGCCGTTGCCATCATGGAAGGCAAGATCCCCAAGGTCATCGAGAACGCTGAGGGTGCTAGAACCACCCCCTCCGTTGTTGCTTTCACCAAGGACGGTGAGCGTCTTGTCGGTGTTGCTGCCAAGCGTCAGGCCGTTGTCAACCCCGAGAACACTCTTTTTGCCACCAAGCGTCTGATTGGTCGTAGGTTCGAGGATTCTGAGGTCCAGAAGGATATCAAGCAGGTCCCCTACAAGATTGTCAAGCACACCAACGGTGATGCCTGGCTCGAGGCCCGCGGTGAGAAGTACTCTCCCGCTCAGATTGGTGGTTTCGTCCTTAACAAGATGAAGGAGACCGCTGAGGCTTACCTTGGCAAGACCGTCAAGAACGCCGTTGTTACCGTCCCTGCCTACTTCAATGACTCCCAGAGACAGGCCACCAAGGATGCTGGTCAGATTGTTGGCATGAACGTCCTCCGTGTCGTTAACGAGCCCACTGCTGCTGCCCTTGCCTACGGTCTTGAGAAGACCGACGACAAGGTCGTTGCTGTTTTCGATCTTGGTGGTGGTACCTTCGATATCTCCATCCTTGAGATCCAGAAGGGTGTTTTTGAGGTCAAGTCTACCAACGGTGATACCCATCTTGGTGGTGAGGATTTCGATATCGTCATTGTCCGTCACCTTATTGAGCAGTTCAAGAAGGAGAACAACATTGACCTCCAGAACGACCGTATGGCCGTTCAGCGTATCAGAGAGGCTGCTGAGAAGGCTAAGGTTGAGCTTTCTTCTGCTTCTACCACTGAGATTAACCTTCCTTTCATCACTGCCGATGCTACTGGCCCCAAGCACATTAACACCAAGATTTCCAGATCTCAGCTCGAGGGTCTTACTGACTCTTTGATCAAGCGCACTATTGACCCCGTCAAGAAGGCCCTTAAGGATGCTGGTCTTAAGACTAACGAGGTTGATGAGGTCATTCTCGTCGGTGGTATGTCCCGTATGCCCAAGGTCACCGAGACCGTCAAGTCTCTCTTCGGCAAGGAGCCCAATAAGTCTGTCAACCCCGATGAGGCTGTTGCCATTGGTGCTGCCATTCAGGGTGCCGTTCTTGCCGGTGAGGTTCAGGACGTTCTTCTCCTTGATGTTACTCCCCTTTCTCTCGGTATTGAGACCCTCGGTGGTGTCTTCACTAGACTGATTAACAGAAACACCACCATTCCCACCAAGAAGTCCCAGGTCTTCTCTACTGCTGCCACTGGCCAGACCTCCGTTGAGATCCGTGTCTACCAGGGTGAGCGTGAGTTGGTCCGTGACAACAAGCTCATTGGTAACTTCACCCTCTCTGGTATCCCCCCTGCCCCCAAGGGTGTTCCCCAGATTGAGGTCACCTTTGACATTGATGCCGATGGTATCATCAACGTTTCTGCCAAGGATAAGGGTACCAACAAGGATGCTTCTATCACTGTTGCTGGTTCTTCTGGTCTTTCTGATGCTGAGATCGAGAACATGGTTAACGATGCCGAGAAGTACAAGGAGGAGGATAAGGCTCGCCGTGAGGCCGTTGAGAACGCCAACCGTGCTGACTCTATCTGCAACGAGACCGAGAACTCCCTGAACGAGTTCGAGGCCCAGGTTGACAAGGCTGAGGCTGACAAGATCAGAGAGAAGATTGCTGCTCTCCGTGAGGTTGTTGCCCGTGCCCAGGCTGGCGAGGAGGTCGAGGGTACTGAGCTCAAGGAGAAGTCCGATGAGGTTCAGAACGCCTCCCTCAAGCTCTTCGAGCAGGTCTACAAGAACAAGGCCCAGGACAACTCTAGCTCCGAGCCCAAGTCTGAGGACAAATAAGCTGGAAAAGCCTATATTTAAGCCCAAGAAAAAGAAAGAGTTTTGAAATGATTTGTAAATAATAATAATGATATATTTTCATCGTGTATATATATACATGAATTCCTTTTCAATTAAGAAGAGTAAGTGGATTAAAATTTTGAGCAATAGCAAAATAAAAATGCCTACGACCTGTAAACAACAATCAGAGCACTATTCAGAACCTAGTTCTTTCAAACCAAGTCGAAAGATGCGATTGTCAATGGTAATGTAGTTCATTGTTGATACAAGTCAACTTTCGAAGGAATAAACAAGTAAGATCAGACAAGCCAGCTAAACGCAGCATTATGGAAATCCATCATCTTTCACGTATCAAGGGGCTCTGGACTTGAACTAGAGACGCGTACTTGTGCAAAACTAAGACAGGATTTCCTAAACCACCGACCACGATACCTATCCTCAAGGCAAAAGTTCTCTTAGCAAGATCATCCCAAAATTTCACGCTTGCTTGTATATCCAATCAATCTACATTAGATCACTGCACACCAAATGCCGCTGGATTTAAAAGGTTTTTTCATTTTTATAATTTTTTGAAAGAATTCTGTCCAACTGACAGCCGGAAATTGGGAGGTGAGTTGTGCCACGGGAACAAAAAGCCCGTCGAATAAATGAATAAAACAAATAAGATATATCAAACTCCGAGAGGTTATATATCTATTTCAATGAAATCAATATACTGATAGCTGGTTTACCGGGCTTTTACAATCGGGAAAAAAAAAGCGATGGGTTAATGACTTTTTGGACTAGGCAGATTTGTGTTTTCATTAGCGAAATTTCCAACCAGAACTAAACTTTTCCTAATCTCATGATATGGATTTTTAATCTAGAGAAGAGAAAAAGGATGCTTAATATCTAGAGGGAGAAAAAAAAAGTATAGTAGTGTTGACAACATGTCACAGATTTTCTTTTTTTTTTCCCCTGATAAACGGATGGGGAAGGTTCAGGACGCAAACCCCGAATTAATTGAAGGAAATCCAGCACCAAGCACTCCAATAAAACCTATTAGAGCCTGAAGTGTTTAAAATATCAATAAATCTGGTTACTATTTGTAATATCTAGAAAGTTACAACATGAAATAATAAGATAAAAAGAAAAGAAGACCTTTAATTTTGGAACATGTTTCTTACGCGAGGCTGATCAACCAGCCGTCCCCCAAACCGGCATTTGGAGGATTCCACATTCGATGGCCCTGAATTTTTCATGGCCTCAGCCCGTGTGGCAAGGAAAACCGTTTGAAATTACTGTTGCAGTCTAGTATCTCAGTGGGAGGGCAAGTTGGTAATATCTCGACAAACTATGCTATAAAGCTAATTATTAGTTGGGTAGGTGCGGATGTGAATCGGAAAGCTTGACCACCGCTTCAATGCCCTTCTTGGTATCCAGGAGAACATTGAGATCAAGGTCCGGGAGGTTTCCCTCAGATACCTACATCTAAACTCACAGAGGGCACAATTCTTCAGGAGAAGGTCAACCGTTTCAGACTGACCGCACTCGGAGTTATGTTTTTTTTTCCTGCTCAGGTTCTCACTATCTTTAAGTGAGATCCCAGGACACAGTGTACAATATCCAACTGTTCCACTCTACTAAAGATGTGGCAGGCTGCTTTTGCCAAAACGTTTTGGAGAGTGCATTAACTGTCAGGGGTCCCCATATGGACCGATTGTCTATTTTCTGTATAAGCTGTGTTTGGTTTTGACGTTATAGCACAATCTCCAGACGGTTTTTATCCCAGCGTTAATTCACCTGTTTAGACCTCGGTCATCGAATGGTGCCACTTAACTAGCCCCATAACCGGGTTCCTCGAACCAAGACTGATAGGTGTTTCAATTCTTCAATACTTGAATCTTTCATTTCTTCAATCTTAAAAAGAGCCTTACAGTAACCAAAGATTTGTTTTTTTCTTCCTTTTTCGCTATGGATAGACCTAAAGGAAACTCAGCAGATAGGGCGACTGACAACCCCCCGCTTAGACTATCTAAGGACGGTACTCTGACTCACAATTCTGTACACCAGGATGATAATTTGTCTTTACCTTCTTCCATCCCTGTTCCAAAATTTACTCCAGAAGAAATAAAGGCCATGGCGCACAGTCTTGCAACACGAACCTCTCATGGCCCACCTTGCGCAAACTCAGCAGCCTTATTTCCTTATCTTATTGAATTAGATAAAACTATGGAATTCCCTTTCAGCACAGAATTCAACAAAACATTATTCCAAAACAACCATGGACTCTCCCGGTCAGTTCAGACCCAGGTACAGTCTTGAAGACAACTGGCCAGCGTTTATTGAAGAAGTCTGGAAACATTTAGAACACTACAACGACGAGGATACCTCCTGAACAGTATGCAATGATGCTTAAACCCCATTTACTACCTATGGTCTGGGCACACATATACAAAGACCATATCTCTACCAAATGCAGAACCGTGCTCCACCTCTACATCCTAGAATGCTACACATTTGAAGCTAGAGTACGTGATTACAACAATTTCACTGCAGGAGAGGATCCAGCCATATACTTCCAGATAGATAGATAGATAGATAGATAGATAGATAGATAATCAGTTTATTGTCCTTACATCAAATAGTTAGATAGATAGATAGATAATCAGTTTATTGTCCTTACATCAAATAGTTACATAAAATTTACAAAACAAAACGATATACAAAGAAGACATGAAATTTCAAAAACATTTGTCTCTATGAGAC
>Ga0160505_100492_pt1 | contig 22616 bp, 12 predicted proteins | sample DIDeMG_FD_108225 | JGI IMG/M metagenome (GOLD analysis project Ga0160505, IMG submission 108225) | Enriched chicken feces microbial communities from UW Madison campus, WI, USA - DID2874_E49_Stillage MG | ecosystem: Host-associated > Birds > Digestive system > Large intestine > Fecal ... | reverse complement strand
CGCACAAAATAATCAGGTTCGTAGTGGTGGCCCTTCTCGCTTCTTTCCTTCGCTTTAAGTCTCTGATCTTCTTCGACTTTGAACTTCTCATCTGTTGCAGCAACGTGGTCCCTTTTGTCCAATGCCATAAGTGTCTTGTGCCATAACTTTCTAGACTCGTTTGGAAGTTGAGCATCAAAATCTTTCACCTTCGGTTTGAACACCTCTAAATTCGTAGTGTCGAGAAACATTTCCTTTTTTCCATCCAGTCCCTGCTGAATTTCTATGATACCGTTCCACTTCCCCGTTATTGTGTACAATATTCTTGAAGTTTTCGTGTCTCTAACTACACCTTCAATTGCATCATAAGAGCCACTGATGAAGCCTTTAGTCTTAAACTCAATGTCAGCCAGCAACGAATTTGCTTCACATTTGATCAACATATGGTCACCAAGCTCATATCTGAGCTTACCAAACAAGATTCCACGACAATAAACATTGGGTTGAGTTACTGAATAGACTTCATTAGCATGTTCGCCAAAAGTGAGATGAGCGACACCCTCCATCATTGCAGCCGATGAATTTCCCAAAAACTTTGATTTAGGGATAATTGCTCCATCTGCTCTTATCCTTTTTTCTGGAACTAAATAGAAATATGATGACTCTGGAGGATGATGAGACGTTTGCTCGGAGAAGTAATATGCGGTGGAATCATCTGGTAATTCATTCCAATAGCAACCGAAGATTTCTCCAAGGACAGGGTTCAATGGCTTTTTAACAGCTTTAGGCGCAATGTGCCAACAAGACAAGTACCATTTAACCACTAACAAAAAACGCTGAACCTCATCCTCTGTTGCATTAGCTTCAAATAGAATCTGTGGAGTGAAAAATGCGTTCGTGATTCTCTCTAGCATGGACTTCTTTTCCAAGATGAAGGTCGGCAACGTTATCCTTGTCAAATCACATCCGGGCCGCAACTGTGATATAATTCCCATTAGGATGGATTGGTTTTCCGTGTCAATTTCGTCAACATCATCGGCAGCTGCCAAAGCTTCAGAACTTTCGTTCTTTGGCCCACTCAAGCTTATTTTGTTCTTCAATCTGTTTAATACCATTTATAAGGATGAGGAGTACACAGTTACTGTCCCTCAATCACTAAGCAATGTGATAAGATTGTATACAGTATTACACGTGCACAGAATCATCAAGCTGTAGCAAACTTGGTGATCGAAAGGCAAAATAATGTCCAGAAACATAGTGGAACAAGATTGATTAAGAACCAGATCTAGTCAAATTTTATTAATGCTTCTGGTGATAGTAAGTCTTTCATGATGTTTCATAGCTCTAACAGTGTTGAAACCAAGCCTCAAAATATAAATGCACCGAAAGTGCGTTAACATGTAGAAATAGAAAATAATGGGGTCCGAGAACCTGCAAGCAATACTACTTGAGCTACAAGAACAACTAGGAATTTACATTACAGCATTGTGTACTCTGCTGCTCGTTGATCTTGAAGTAGTTAATTGTGAGCTTCAAGATTTTTTAGTTCGGTTACTGGCTATTTCAACGGTGTTTCCATCTTCCCTGGACAATCGAAATCTTATACTGGAAATTGTCCGGTTGATTGTAGCATGCCAGCAGATGGTCATTGAGAGAAAAGCATTCGAGGACTCCTTAGTTCCATAGCAGGCTTTGTAATTCTTCGCAACTGCTTTATTGATTGGACTATCTCTATGGTTCAAATACATATTTACAAGAGTTCAATTGGTGAGAATCTTAGGAAAACCACTTTCCGAAGGAAGATTGTGGTTTGGAATAGTCCCTAGGCCCCAGGGGCATGGCTCCATCCCACTTACCTAATCCAAAGTACCTCAATACAAACTCAACATCTCCGAATTGTGCACGGTCTCCCTGCATCACCACCGTAGGCCTAACCAGTTGTTCTCCATTGCCGTTTCCAAGAAGAACCTTGCGTGCCACATCTTGGACATCTTTAATAGTGAGTGCCTCGATCTTTTCCACCATTTCGTCCACCGATGTGACCTTACCCTGGCATTGTACCTGTCTACCGATATCCTCTAAAGCTGCCAATTTACTCTCAACATTCATCAAAAGTGCACTGGTCAATTGGTTCTTGGCTCTGCGTAATTCTTGTTTGGTGATTCCACCTTTACCCACATCCTCTTCCATAACCTTTGCAAGCTCATGTGCCACAACCTGTGCCATATACTCGGCATGGTCAACATAGCACGAGATAGTGATTCCAAAAAGTCCTGAGTCGCTGTACGCGTGGTTGAAGCACAGACAGTTTTCGACGAATGGATATTGGTTGAGAACTCTAAACAATCTCAGGAACATACCCTTTCCTGGACCTCCAGCTGAGAATGACAGGCCTCCACCTAAAAGCTTCTGAAGTGTAGCTAATGCATACAAGTCATCGCTGAGTAGACCAGCATTTTCAAATGCAATTTGCATATGCACCAATTTGGGCAAGTTGGCGTATCTTGGTTCCTGGTAAGGCAACCAAACTTCTCCACCCTGGTACTGAGACTTTGCCTTCTGAGAAGGATTAGCAGAAGGATTGACCCAGTCACCCAATTGGGCCTCAGCCATCTTCACTGCTGCCTCGTGGTCTACGCCAACCATGGCCACCACTGTGTTTTCTGGTCTGTAGAACGACTTGTGGAAGCTCTGAACAGATTCTGGAGTTATTCTAGGAAGTAAGTCCATCGACCCATAAAGTGGCATTCCGAGGGTGTTATCGGGATATGCAGCGGCATGGAGAACTTCCGGAAGAAATGTATCATATTTATGTGAGAGCTCATCAAGCTCATATTCCACTGAATACTTGGCCTCCTCAATCTCGGAATCTAACAATTTAGGTTCTCTGACGGTTTCTGCAATACAATCAAACATCTTGGGAGTATCTTTGTTGAAAACCGAAGTCTGGTAAAGAATCAGCTCTCGCTGGGCTCCGCACATATAGTTTCCACCCAATCGGGCCAAGTCCTCCATCATCTGAACTCCCGAGCGCTTTGCTGTCGACTTCCATGCCAAACGGTCAAGCATGTGAGATAATCCGCTGGTAGAATCTGTTTCATATCTGGATCCAGCATCGATATAGGCTCCAAGTGCACTGAAATGTCCTGGAGTGGAATCTGTCACGACACGAACACCATTTTTCAACGTGGTTAATTCGAGATTCGAAGAAGCCTTCGAAAATGCTCGTTTGAAAGTCCGAGCACTTCTGGATAGCATACTGATGAAGGTGGCGAGGAGGTGCTTAGGTCTTCGAGGTTTGGAAGTTCTGATGCTTCTGTATATAGTAGTGTGTGGCCAGAAACTCCATTAACGAAGAAGCTGAGGAATAGAGATTAACAAGACGAAATCTGGCAAAGGGAAACTACTAGTTCGTAATTGAGCCGGATACTTTGACCTCAACCTTTGAAAGAATCATCTGGGATATCGAGTTGTTTAATGCATGGATTTGGAGATGGATCATTCAAAAACATCTTTACAACGGATGCTACGTTCTTCTTGGTATTAAAATATATATATATATATATATATCGGGGTTGGTTTAAATAGGATCCGCAATATGATTGCTGCTCATAAACATATTCCATGTTCTGGGTTGACTTTGAAGTAATAGTCACAAAGTTTCAACCACAAAGTCGAACAGAACACCCTTACACCATAACTTCGAAAACACCCTTACACCAACTGATAACATCCGTACCCCCATAGTTAAGCGGGATGATTCCCCACTAGCCATTGGATAATCCAATTTCAACTTTTTTAATTGGTATCTTCACATTCAAAAGCAGTCCGAATGATTAGTCAAAATCCATGAATCTAGCTTCCGGGTGATAGAACGTAGGACACAGCCAGTAAGCTTTCCTAATACCATCCCAGACACTGTCATCGCCCTTCTTCAAAGTTTCATCTGGAACCTTAACTTCAGTGAACTCACACTTGAGACCATAATTTCCTAAATCAATTTCTACCAACTTCTTGTATACTTCATAAATCACCTGACGGTCAGCTCCCAAGCCATTGAAAAAAGAAAAAACACCATGTGGCTTCAAAAGACCAACAACATAGTCAAAAAGCTCCAACATATCCTGGTAATGCTCCGAAAATGTATCATAGTATATTCCGTTGAAGTAAACATTCCCAGCACTAAGCAACTTTTCGAGCTCCTGCTGCCATCTTCCTTCAAGAATTATAACGTTTGACTTCTCATACCAACCGTCGTCTTTTAACTTCTGGAGCACGTCAGGGTGTGCCTCACAGATATAGTGCTTGGTGGGATTTTTGTTGTTGATCATGGTGTCAATAATGCCCATTCCGAAACCAATGTTCAAGATGTTAACCTCAGACTCGGGCTTTCCGTTCACCAAGGCTCCCTTGAAGACGGAATCACATCCAAGTTTCATGAGGTCAGTCTCCCACTCCATCATTACACCATCTTGGTTGGACTGTGTAACTAGGGCACCATTTTTGTATTCCAATTTGGACTTGAGGTATGCGTCTTGATTATGGGAAGGGTCAAGCTCTGGAGCAGGTTCGGACTTCGCTGATGGCTCGGTGACAGTTTCACTTTCACTTTCAAATTTAGTTTCTCCTTCTGCTTCTTCTTTTGATTTCTCGCTCAGCTGCTCTGTTTTGGTATTGGGTTCAGGTTCTCCAGTCACTAACTCTGGGATTTCGCCAAATTGTTCATGATCAAGATCGTCAGTATCATCAATGATTTCCATATCATACTCGCTAACCTTTCTCAAAAGAAGCTCTGCACGAACTCCAGCATCAACGATTTGATCGTAGATGGCATTTTTGTTAAGCTTCCTTCTAATCAAAATGCATCCTGGTGTTTCGTCGTTCACATCTGTGAGACACCAGCCTGCACCGTATTCAAAAAGTATCAGCACCATTTCGTTGACGATTTCCAACTCCTCTTTAGTGGCATCTTCTGGGAGATGTGTAGCAATCAAGTGTAAAGGCGTGGTGGTAGTGGTGGGCTCTTCTTCGATGCCATTTGTGTAGTTGTAGGCCTCTTCGATGGTATAGGTGGATGGAATTCCATTTTTTAAGTAGTACTTGAGTTCATCAGTGTATTTGGACAGGATTGGACGCTCCAGAAATTTACACAAATCGTGAAGATCGGACATTTCGTGTTCTGATGATTCGAACAGATTGAAGTAGAGAAGACCAAGTGGTGTTATCTGCAGTCGTGATGAGCAGTGTAGAGGTCGGTGTTTCGCCGTAGACCCAGAGGACAAGTCGAAAAAATGAAGAACGGAAAAATCTACCGAAATCTTAGTGTATTTTTCTCCTTCTCTTCGTTTCCCTTTTCTAGATCTTACGTCAACAGCCAATCATAATGCAAAATGGAAGTGATGAGGTTGATCTTGTGAGTATATTCCAGCTTCCAGTGATAGTCAATCAACTTTGTGCAACGAACTCGTAAGCGAAGCACACAATTCTACTTTTTAAATGGGATTTTGCTGCCGACGCTATCTTCAATTCTTCAGGTCGAAATCAGATTCGGCTAACTTGTGACGTGAGAATACCAGGCCATCAAGTTTGCAAAGCATTGTTAAAATGGTGGCTACTGCAGGAAGTTAGCCAAGGTGATTGGTGTGGCACCAGGGGTTAAGACAAAAAAAAAAGTATGTGCTTCCAGAGATTCAAACCTTTAAGATCAAAAGATCGTAGGCAAGGCGGGCATCCGCTGCGATGCCACAAATTGACAGAATCAAGTCTCTGCTTATCCTGTAACGGTTGGATGAACCGCCTGTGTGTGCGCTCCAAACCGTGAGGCGGAAGTCACAAATGGGAAAGGTGATGCCAAAATTGACCACGATGAAGATTAAAGTATGAACTTTTGATCGAAAAGAAAAGAAACTCAAACAATAGGTCACTAGAGGATGGTGAATGGCACATGTTCCGATCTCCGAAACACAAAGGAGTTAAGACAAAAGCCCAACCCAGAGTTTCTTTTTGTGTGCAGATCGCTTGAATAGTCACAGTCACGTGAAGAATGATTGTCAGTGCTTCGACGCGCGGTAACACCGAGCCCAAAGGAATTTAGCAATCTTGATCCCCGCTGTTTCAAAAGGTGGTAGCCCGTGGGAATACCAAACATAGAAAAGGCGAGTAAAGGGACAAATTCGAGATAAAACAGTCTAGCCTTGAAGAGATTGAAACAAGTATGACGGGTATTTGCCGGTCAAAACCGGATCTGCAAGGCTATTTGTCCGGAAAGCTGGAGAACACACCATTGCTCCCTCGGAAATCATTGTATTCACGTGACTTTCGCGTAATTAACCTAACCAGTTCCGGTCAACTTATCATACGATTCTTGTAGCGTGATGGAGTCAAATGCACAACTTGCCAATTTGTTCCCGTTATTGTCATTGGTAAAGTTACGAATCTAACCGCAACTGGCCACTCTTTATAATCCCGGATCCACCCAAACATGCACCACCATGTCAAAAGAATATAATTCTGGACAGTTGGCTTCTTTTTACGACGAAGACTCCAAATCTCCAATGACAGATATGGACGTGCTAGATCTCTCATATTCCAAAGTCCAGCCAGAACTCTACCCACGCCTTGACATGTTCGATTATGGTTCCGGTGGTCAGCCGTATGAGCGTATCTCTTTCTCCGGCTTCAACGACTCGTTCGGCCTTCAAAATGGCATGAATGCTGGTCTCAACATGAATAATATCAACAATCAGAACGCCCAGAACACCCTGAATGGTGCTAGTGTCGGCGGTCTCAACAACGTCAACAATATCAACAACAATATCAACAACAATATCAACAACAATATCAACAACAGCATCAACAATAACACAAACAACATCGGAAATCCTCGACTCGCGCCTGAGGCTCGTTCCATGCCCCTTGGAAGTATACCCATGGGGATGGACGCTTTTGTCAAAAAAGAGGACGATGATGACGATAGTGGAATGCTGCCCAAGCCCCCTGGAATGGGAAAACGGGAGAAACCACGTACAAAGAGCGCACACAATGTGATTGAACAGCGGTACCGTAATAAGATTAACGACAAGTTCACAGCGCTCCAGAACTCTGTGCCCACGCTAAGGGTAATTGCACGCAAAAAATCCAAGACGAGGTCAGATGACGACGACGAGGAAGAAGAGTACTACTACCTGCCGCCGCTGGGAAGGGAAGATCTAGAAGGTTTGGAGCCTGCCAGGAAACTAAACAAGGGTACAATTTTAGCCAAATCGGTGGAATATATCAAGTTTTTGGAGAGGAAAAACGATCGCATGAAGTTGGAGCACCAGCAGCTCATGGAACGGGCCCGCATGCTTGGGATAGTGTTGGATGACACCACGGGTGATGGTTCGGGGATCAACTATGAACGGCCTGGATGAACGAACTGGTCAGGATATTTATACTAATGCTATGAGCATGTGCGGGACAAATTGTAGAGTGTTGGGGAGTTTATATTGGTGTAATAGTTCGATGAAATTAATGTTAATGACAGTATGGTTGTAGTAATGATGGATCTAGTGGATCGAAGACAATGAGGCAGTGAAACAGGTTATTCAGGTAACATGGATCGAAGAGCAGAGGATTTTAGCAGGATTTATGGTAACGATGTTTGACACTTCGTGCATTCATTCATGACAGCATTGGCTAATGTATTCGTCTTTTCTGATGTTGTATCATGCCACCATTCTTCGAGTTACATCTTGACACAGTGATCTGAAGCGAGCGCATCTCGGAGCGGAATATCAGGTTGGCCCTGCCCTTCCGTGTTGTCCAGCTATCTGTTTTGATTTCGCAACCTCTATAGTATGTGGCAGATCATGCTATGCTCTGCCTTCTTTACTAATTTCCATCGTTCTTCGTACATCTTAGATTTCTGGTCTGATTCCACTCGTTTAGTATGGGACCACTTAGCCACTCATGTGCGCGCTCACTATGCTGACAGGTTGCGAAACGTAAAAAGATGCCAAGATGAGCTCTATGAATTCAGACCTTTTCACTTGTATAACTTGGAAAATAGTAAAAGCGAACAAGCAATATAGCTTAATCCATATTTCTTGCAGAATAATCAGAACTTTGGTCCCATATATTCTGTTTCCTCTACATTACTATCTTCCGATGGCATGGCTACCGCTACCGCGTGTGGCAGACACCCGTGCACCTTCGTATAGACCCAAAAATCTATTTATCACCACCGATTTGTCGTTTCTTTCTCTACCCAGTTTTCCTTTTGCTTCATCATGGCGTTGTCTGCGTATGCTGTGACTGCTTACGAGCTCTTTTGCTCGCTCAGTCTTCTTTCCAAAGTGTTGGTTGTGGTCGGTGTACCATTCGTCTATAACTTAGTATGGCAGTTCGTCTACTCACTTAGAAAGGACCGTGTGCCGCTTGTATTCCACTGGATCCCCTGGTTTGGTTCTGCTGTTCCTTACGGAATGCAGCCTTATGAATTCTTCGAGGCTTGTCGTCTGAAGTACGGTGACGTGTTTGCTTTCATGATGTTGGGCAGAGTGATGACTGTCTACTTGGGCCCTAAGGGCCATGAGTTTGTTCTCAACTCCAAGCTCTCGGACGTTTCTGCCGAGGATGCTTACGCTCACTTGACTACTCCCGTCTTCGGAAAGGGTGTCATTTACGACTGCCCTAACCACCGTTTGATGGACCAGAAGAAGTTCACTAAAACCGCTTTGACCAAGGATCTGTTCAGACGTTATGTTCCTCGTATTCAGGAGGAGGTGCTTGACTACTTCAAGACCTCATCAGATTTCTCCATGACTGAACGTAACTCCGGTGTTGCTAATGTCATGAAGACTCAGCCTGAGATGACCATTTTGACTGCCTCGAAGTCTTTGATGGGTGACGACATGAGAGCTAGATTCGACACGTCGTTTGCCCAGTTGTACGCTGACTTGGATAAGGGATTCACTCCAATGAACTTCGTTTTCCCTCACTTGCCCTTGCCTTCCTATAGAAGAAGAGATGAAGCTCAACAGAAGATTTCGGCTACTTACATGTCCTTGATCAATGACAGAAGAAAGACTGGTGATATTGTTGCTGACAGAGACTTGATCGACTCTCTTATGCTCAGCTCCACTTACAAGGACGGTGTCAAGATGACTGACCAAGAAATCGCCAATTTGTTGATTGGTGTCTTGATGGGTGGTCAGCACACCTCTGCTGCCACCTCTGCGTGGTTCTTGTTGCACTTGGCTGAGAAGCCCGAGCTCCAGGAGGAATTGTACACTGAAGTTCTCAAAGTGTTGGCCAACAAGGGTGGCTCAATCACCGACTTGACTTATGAAGACTTGCAGGAAATGCCTTTGATCAACAACACCATCAAGGAGACCTTGCGTATGCACATGCCAATTCACTCGATTTTCAGAAAGGTTATGAAGAACTTGGTTGTTCCAAACACCCTGTATGTGGTTCCAAAGGGCCATTACGTTTTGGTTTCTCCAGGTTACACTCACACTTCCGACAGATGGTTCCCCAACCCAAACAGCTTTGACCCTCACAGATGGGATGCAGACGACTCGGCTGCTGCTGAAGCTGAGAAAGATGACGGTATTGACTACGGTTTCGGTAAAGTCACCAAGGGTGTTTCCTCTCCATACTTGCCGTTTGGTGGAGGAAGACATCGTTGTATTGGTGAGCAGTTTGCCTACGTGCAGTTGGGTACGATTTTGTCCACCTTCGTCTACAGCATCAAGTGGCTGTATGCTAAGGGTAGACACCTTCCACCAGTTGACTACCAATCGATGGTGACCTTGCCAGAGGCTCCTGCTGAAATTGTTTGGGAGAAGAGAGAGACCTGTACGTTGTAAGAGAAAAGGTTGTAAGAGACACAGGGAATTTTTTTTGGCAACAAGGTACCAGTCCCTTGGGTTCCATATAAATCTTAATAGAAGGCTTTTCCGAGAAACTTGTAAATCAGTGAATCCGTAGACCGATGAACGTGGTCAAATATGGAAAGGAATTGGGTTGCATCATGCGATCAAGATAGTGTGGTGTATGGGTGTTTGTATGACTCAAAGTCTACTTTCACAGAAAAAAATTCGAACACGTTAAACATTATGTCAACGTCTTTCAAGCTCAAGGTGCCAGCGTCGAGTGCCAATATTGGACCTGGATTCGATGTGTTGGGTATTGGTTTGAATCTTTATTTGGAAATCGAGGTGAAGGTTGACCCATCTGTGGATACTAGTGCAGATAAATACAACGCCAAACTTAGTTACGATGGAGAGGGAGCCGCTGGTGTTCCTTTGCAAAGTGAAAAGAACTTGGTGACACAAACTGCTATGTACATTTTAAGATGTAATGGAATCGACAAGTTTCCTAACGGAACTCAAATTTATGTCAACAACCCAATTCCTTTGGGAAGAGGATTGGGATCTTCAGGTGCAGCCATTGTGGGAGGTATAATGTTGGGTAACGAGATCGGAGGATTCAAGTTGTCGAAGGAGCGTATGCTTGACTATGCTTTGCTAATAGAAAGACACCCAGATAACATTGCTGCCGCTATGTTGGGAGGATTTGTGGGCTCCTACTTAAATGAGTTGTCTGCCGAGGAGACTGATGCTAAGAGTGTTCCTCTCGAGCATATTTTGCCCGATGAGTTGACTCCTGTTGAAAATCACGAGACCAGAGCTCCACCTTTTGAAATTGCACAATATGTGCAATACAACTGGAACAAACAAATTCGCTGTGTCACCGTCATTCCTAAATTTGAGGTCAAGACAGACGACGCTAGGGCAGTCCTTCCTGAGCTGTACAACAAGGAGGACATTGTGTTCAACTTGCAGAGATTGGCTGTTTTGACCACCGCTTTAACTCTCGAGAAACCAAACCATAAGATGATTTACGAGTCGATGAGAGACAAGATCCACCAACCATACCGTGCGCTGCTCATTCCAGGTTTGACCCGTGTGTTAGAAGAAGTCACTCCTACTAGTGACCCAGGCTTGTGTGGAATCTGTTTGTCTGGAGCTGGTCCTACCATCTTGTGTTTGGCTACTGAGAATTTTGAGCAGATTGCAGACAGTGTTATTGGCATCTTCAAGGAGAATGGTGTGGAGTGCTCGTGGAAGCTCTTAGATTTGGCTTACGAGGGTGCCACGGTTGAATAGATATAGATTCTGTATATACCACAAGACGATTACAAGAAATGAAACATTCGACATGAAATATATTAGGAACGTAAGGAAAAAAATGCTTCATGGCCAATTCTTTCCGATTCTTTCCAATTCCTTCCAGTTTTCTTCAGTTTATTGCATGTTGCTCCCAGTCTCGATTTTTTATCCTCTTTTGTAGATTTTCTAGTTCTCCCAATAGTACTGGAATAATGTAAAAAATCGTCGCACTGACCGATAATCATGAATACTTGCGAACTACAAACATGCTTCCTTAATACAAATGAAATTTGAAAATTGATACATAGAAGAAATAAACGATTGTCCTCTAAATACCAAAATCCTAAATGCCATCATTCTGTCAACGTCAGCACTGATTGTTAAAAGTTTCTATGATAGGATGTGTATCACACGACCCCAGAGCCAATCAGATAACTAGTGCACCTTCAAATCCACACTCCACCACAATGGCACCTTCAACGTCAGATCTCCATGCGCAGATTCTCAAGCAGGATGCGTTTGAAGACTTGAAGACTAAGCCCGTGTATTTGGCTAAGGTCGAAGTCAATGGCGGTGATCGCTTTACAAGAGAGTTCTTTAACAAGCTATTGACACCATTAGTGGAACAGAGTGACTATACGTTTTCACAGTTGTTGGAGAAGGCCGATCAGAGTTATGTGAATTTGGAGAAGACACAGGTATTCAAACAAATATCTCCTTCGTTCCACATTGACTATATCCTGCCAGTACCCGAAAAGCCTAGCTACAATATCGAAAAGCCAATCGTCGCCAAAGTGATCTTTGACTTGGAGCCAGCTGAAATTAGTGCCGGTGAAGCTTCCTTGGGTTTCAATTCAGAAGACAATTTGGTTGTGGACTTGGGCTATGTTAACAATAACTTCAATCACAACGCTGAGTTGGTCAACATCGGAGTCAACTACAGACCTTACAAGCCATCTGAACATTTAGTATCTACTATGAGAGTGGTTTCCAACTTAAGAAACCCAACCTTCAAGTTTATTCTCGATTTGTACAATTCACACGACAACAACCAGCTGTGGCAGCAAAATTCTAGCAGAGCTACAGGTGGTGTCATTGGTGTCTCATGGTTGAATCTGGCCAAGACATTTTCTGTATTCAATGGATTGGCATTGACGAAAAGAACCATCTACGATATTGATGACGGTGCACATGACTCACTAAAAGTGTTTGGTGGGGACTACTTGAAATCGTCAATTGTGAGTAGATTGGCATATTCTAACGTTGGACACTTGGGTAGTAGCCACAGCTTCCCAGCTTCAGGAATCAGTGCAACGCTCTCAAATGAAATTTGTCTGGACCAAGAACAGGAGGTTACAACCAACAACCTGACTGTGTTTGTGAAAACCGCAACCACTTTCAACTTGTATAAGTCCTTCTTGAATAATGCATTAACTGCACATTTCTTCAAAGAAGCTGGTGCTATCTACACAAGCTCAACAAGTGGTAGCGGCATTCACTTGGCTGATCGTTTCTACTTGGGAGGCTTTAGCTCTTTCAGAGGTTTCGCTCGTAACAGTGTTAACGAACAAGGAGGATCACAGTTCTACAAGGCCGGCTTGACGCTCTATTCGAAGCTCCCAACACTTATACCTGACAAGTATGCGGTCGAACCCAACCCGTTGAGATTGTATGCTACTGGTGCCGTGGGTAGTGTTGGCGACAACGTCTTTAAGGATGATGGTGTTTTCAGTGCTGGAGTTGGTCTTAAGTTTTTCAACAAGTGGGCACACTTGGATGCTGGATACTATGTATCTCAGAGACTCAACAGTAGTAACACATATGGAGTTAGAGATGGATTCCAGTTGGAGATTTCTCTCGGAGGAACAACTCGTACGTAGTAGAGCATAAAACAAAAAGAATAACATGAAAGTGTAGTTGAGCAGGAATAAATGAAAAAAACTGAATGTGAGAAGAAAGAAAAGAAGAAATCGCAGGTATTACCAATCATGGCTTCTTTGGTACCTTGTTGAATTGAAAAGCTAGGCGTTAGCTGTATACGACCACCTCAGACAGTATGCAGACTGATATCGTCTTTGACTTTCAAACCATTGAAGGTTCCACTAAAGATCTCCACCATGCTCAAGGAAAACGATATCATCCAAAAAGTCCTCCTCACTATCGAGCAGTACAAGGGGAACGCCAACATTTTCAAGAATTCCGTCCTCAACAATGAGTACACGTCCAAGAAAAGCAACTTTACAAGGCTTCTAGTATGGAAGACTTGCTTCATTACTGAGAGTTTGAACCTCCAAGCATGGGAAACGAATCTCAAAACCTCAAGAGTTATCTACCATAAACTTAGGCAATCACAGGAGATGCAGTTGCCGTGGTGGAAGCTAGATATTGATAGTCCATTCTATGCGCCAGAGATAGTAGATCGGATCACTAAACTGTCTAAGCCACAAAGGTTGGTGAGAGTGCAGAACGTCCAGAATGACCCACTTGTCCTGAAAAGTAGGTCACCTACTCCTCTGGGCCCATACGAAATTTCTGAAGAAGATGTGGACCTATTGCAGTCTATTATTTTGGATATACATAGATTATTTCCTGGAGAGAAGCTTTTTCATGATGAAACTAACGCAGCTTTACAAACCAAAAAGCAGCTAGTTTCTATTCTATATATTTGGTCCAAGTGTAACCCTCAGGTTGGGTACAAGCAAGGAATCCACGAGATACTTGGACTACTCTACTTAAATCTACTTGCCGAGTCTGTGGAGATTCCTAACACCAATACCTTCTCATCGGACGACTTGAGAATTCTTTCATTGTACGATGTGCATTACCTTCTGCATGACTTATTCACGATTTTGAACCGGTTCTTAATATCAAGCGGAGTCATCTCCCAATTCTATCAGACCGAAACTCACTTGATGGCATCCATTGAGCACTTCAATGGCATGCTCATGAAGACCGACCAATTGATCCACTACAACCTCATCACCAAGCTTCGTTTAGAGTCTCAATTATGGATCATTAGGTACTTAAGATTGCTTCTTCTAAGAGAGTTAGGAAGCAATTTGGAAATTCCGTCCCTGCTTTGGGACAAACTTGCAGCCTGTCAGCTGCTTGCTGGAAATGGCCAGCAATGCATTCCTGATTTAATCATGTTTATCATTGCCGTTCTATTGGTGCATATCAAGACTGAATTGGTCCTTTGTGACTTTTCGGAAGCACTTTCGCTCCTTTTGCATTTCCCAATCACATCAAGATTAAACCAGGATCCCGAATTTGTCGATAAAGTGTTTAAAGATGCATTACACCTTTACGAAAATAAGGATAACGACTTGAAACTCTACGAGTATGGACTCAAGCTCAACAAGAAGTATAATTCGCGACTCAGGGTTAGCGTTGGTTACACGCCTGGAGACAGCCCTTCCAATTCACTGAGCGCAGTTTCGTCTCCTAAACTGTCAACAGAAGTGACTAGATCAATTCCTACAGCGGAAGATTCTCGAGCAGCCAAAATGGCTTTTGAGAAGGTTCGAATGGAGATGAGGCTTAAGAAAAAGGCTCAACTGATGCTCCGCAATTAGCAGAGTACATTAGGCTAATTATGGTTTACACACGCCATAACTCGACATAATCAATCTTGAACTAATGTTCACAATCACATTGTAGACATGGGTAAGAGAAAAGCCGCTGCTAAGCCCGTGAAAAAAGTGAAACAAAAGCTTGATGTGACTTTCCGTTGCTTGTTCTGCAACCATGAGAAATCCGTTATTTGCACCTTAGACAAGAGAAATAGCATTGGCGATTTACATTGCAAGATCTGTGGTCAGACATTCCAGACCGCCATAAATTCCCTATCACAACCAGTTGATGTCTACTCTGATTGGATTGATGCATGTGAGGACTTGGCCGAGGAAGTGGATGAAAGGGGAGAGGATGCCGAGAACGATGAAGAGGAATACAGTGATGATGAAACTACTCCACATAGAAAAGGAGATGAGGTGGAAGATGACTACTAAAATACAGATATACAAATAATACAACACATTTCGACACTTGGTGTGGTAAATAAAAATGTCTGAAGCAGTGATGCATTCGTGCTTCTATTTCTGATTAAACTTGCTCAAAAGCATATTGAAGATTTCTTCTTCATTCTTGTGAGTACCCTCGGGAGATTGAGAATCCAAAGTTCCAAAATCTTCCTTTTGGTGTTTCTCATCAGAGTTGGCTTCATCTTTCTTCACGGGAACAGATTCTCTCAACAGTACAAGTTTTTCACGAATTTCATCCAATAGGTTGTGGTCATCCTCCTCGGTGTTAGACTTATTACGATTTTGATACAAACTCTTCAAAGATATTCCCTTCTTAGCAGCATCCTCAAGATAATCAATAACTGTATCAAGTTTGTCCAAGTTGACATCAATCAATTTCCTTCTGATTTCTTCACCAGAAAATTTGGAGAAATCTTCAAACATCCGACCATTATCATTCTTACTGATATTCAGCAACTTCAAAACAGAACCTTCTTCCTTGTTGAGGTTACTCAAACTCGTCATGGATTGAGTTCTCGAAACAGGCACCGAACTGGTCTTAACAGAGAGGGATGTGGTTGGGTCTGTGTTATCTCCTTGAACCTTTTCATGAGCGTCGGATCTTGCCTTATTCTTTTCATCTTCAGAAAGGTTCATGTTTATGAGATCTGAAGAGGAAACGGTCTCTTGGTTTTCAACGAGTGAACTATCAATGAGTTTCAATCCACGCTCCAAAGACGAATCAAGAAATAGAAGTTTAATCAACGTCTCTTTGCCTTCCATACTCAACTCATTCTTCCACTGCAAGTGGAACAAGTCTGCTATTGCTGCCTTCAACTTCTTGGAGTCATCCTGGATTCTCTTAATAAAACTGACAACTTCTGGTGATGTCATATCAATCTTTTCATCCTTTTTCTTTTCCAAGAGACTGCTCAACTTTTCCGCTATAGACTCTTCCTGAGAATCTTCACTCTTCAAATCCACAGAATTGCTACCTGTTTCTCCCTCCTCTACGTGTCTCTTAAAGAACAGCTCCATATTCCGCATGGTATGCAAGCCAATTCTTTCTTTGATGATCTCTGGTAACTGATTGAAGTCTCCATCAACGGTGATCAATGAGTTTGAATTCTCTAGGCCACGGATCAAGGCAGTGCCTGCTTCGACATCGAAAGTATTACCAACAACAGATAAATAAGCCAAACTCTTACAGTATGGAACCGTCTCGAATATATGGATCAATGAAGTACTCGAAAGACCACAATTCTCCAAATTCAAACGCACCAACTTGCGGAACAATGGCAACTTGGAGCAGAAATAACTGTTTATGGCCTCCTGAGTGTACAATTTGCTTCCCTCTGAAGACGAAGGTGCTTTTGAACTCAGACTGCCAGAAATACCTTCTAGCTTCAGTTCGTCATTCTTTTCATTGGTGGTAAGAGAGGACTTCTGAGGCGACCCTGGACTTGATCCCAGTAGGTGAGCACCAAACAATTTTGGATTGTTTGACAAATCTAAGTATTTCAAGTTGGAAAGGCGCAACAACACCTTCTCATAAACTTCCTTGAATTGATCATCAAAATACAAGTTGGTAGCATTCAAACTCAAAAATCCAAGCTCTGAATTTGAAATCATCCTCTTGAATTTAGCAGTCTTAGACAATTCCAAGAAAGTGTTAATGTACGCGGGAGATGTCATGTCATTATACCCAAGATCAAGACCTCTACTCAATCTTGAAAGAACCCAGTTCTCCATTACAATCCTGAGTTGTGATGGAGTAATCTGATTGTAGGCGAGTCCGAGTTTGTATGTCCTTAAAGTCACGGCCTGCTTTATCAACAGCTCAAACACTGCCAAATCAGTTATGCAACAACCAGTCAAAATCAATTCCTCAATACCGCCTCGAGCGACCAATGTTGCAGTAAATAATGACCAGTCCATATCGGATCTATTTTCCATGTTGCAAGTCATCCGAACTATAGTCTCTTCATCAATCTTCTTCTCAGGCTTCTTTTTCTTCTTCTTCAAGACATTAACAGAAAGTGGGGGACATTGAGTAATATCCAACTTGTTTATAACTCGATTTCTTGAGAGAAACCAACACAACAAAGACCATCCTGCTGAATCAATCGGAGTATTACGCAAACTTAACTTTTCAAGTTGTTTCTTGGCGCACATTGCACTCAAAAGAATCTTGAACTGTTCGTAAGACAACGAGACTCCATCAAGTGAGATACAAATGATTGGAGCAATTCGAATGAAATCAGCAAAGGTTTGTATCTCGATCATTGTTGGGGTAGGATTTCTCAATTGTAACAATGGCAAAGGAGTCATGGATCCCTTAGGAATCTGCTTTGCAATCGCTGGAATGGGAAGAATTTCTCTCAAATGACAGCACCTTGTATACATCAAGTCTAAAGCCATTTTCTTTACCGGAACTGTGTATCCCGGTCTAGCCACATGATGAAGCATTGGCTTGTCGATCGCCAACAGTTTAGCATGCTTGTCAATAGCTGTATCTTCTTCGCCACACCTATCCTTACCTACCAATGGCTCGTCAATGGAAGAACCTTCGTCCAGATCTTCATTTCCTTCTTTTTTGATTAATCCAAGTGCTCCAGTACCTCCAACAACTAAACCACCACCGAGTCCCTTTTGAGACTTTTCAATCGCAAGTTTATCAGCCTCAGTGAGAGGATTAATACGAACAGTTCCAGAAGGGAGGATTTCCACATTACCCTTTCTTGGAGTTCGAGAAGGTATTTGCTGAGGGGGGTCAATCAAGAATGTCAGCGAGTGGAAGGCGACTCTCTTGAAGTCCTTGATGTCTTTGAATTGAGGAGGCACTTCGGTGGGCGCTGTAGACACCAGGCTTGCATTCGACTCCATCGAAGTTTTCAGAGGATTGCTATTATTGTCTTGGTGTGAAGTTGAAGGGGACGAAGTAGAAACAGACATTCTTCTAAACAATGAGCCGATTTTACCTGCTGATGAAGGTGGCTCTGCCACCTTAGGTGGAGGTGCCTCATTGTTAATGATACAACTGTTGGGATAGATATTGTTCTCCGCCCGGAGTGAACCAGTACGGCTCAGACTCCTATTGCTGGGCCGTCTGTAAAATCGAATATATTCCTCAAGCCTTGGATCTCCGAGTTCTGGGTCGGTTGGTTTGAGGGAGGGTGCGACAGATTTGCCAGCTGAATCGCTAGTGCTTTCCATTCTGTAGTTGGACTTGAATACAGGCGAAGCAGAGGCGACTGGTTCATGTGCATCCGATCGAGAAATTGGATTCACAGTGGAGTTACCATTGAGATTACTCTCCAACATGGCAACCGAAACAGAACTCGACCTAGATGTTCTGCGAGCTTGCGGTGAATTCACATCCTCAGAAACAACTGGTGCCGAAGGGCCTGATGCAGATGACTGTGATTCGGTCCGGTGGAGTTTGTTCTTCAATTTGGAGAAGAAACCGCCTGAACTGCCCAAGCTACCAGCGCTAGCAGTGCTACCATTACTAGCCACACTTGACACACTGTTTTTTCGTCTAGGTATCGCAGAGCTCAGTGTCTTCGGGGTGTATTCAAGATAAGGATCATGATGAGCCTGCTCTTCAGAGATGGGCAGAATCGAAGGTTTCGTCTTGTTGACACTATTGGCGTTAGAGTTAGACACCGCCAAATGTGGCGAAGGAGGCGTCACTAGCAGACCATTCAGCGTTTGCTTCTTTAATTCTTGCAATTTCGACGCATATTCTGCCTTCTTGGAAGCATCTTCCTGCTCCTTGATATGAGGTTCCACCTTGACGTTTGAGTCGGTAAGAAACCAGTCAACGTCGTTCTTTCCAATGCTCTCAAGAAAGGCATTACTCCGCTCCAACACGAAGCTGTGGACTTTCTCCCAGTCTAGTGTGCGGGACTTTTCGTCACCCATTAAAGTTTGTTGTACAGAAGTTGAGCACGGGACCTGGCGAAATGAGAGTGTAATAGCTTAACAAAATTCGACAAAAAGCACCTGGCGTTCAAATGACAGTGGAAATCGGAACGGACTCCGGTGGCTAAATCGGATTTGTTTCGTAGAAGGCACTGTTGTGAAGGTGACGAATAATAGTGATCAGTGACCGATAGTGGAGCAAGGACTTTGGTCCGTCATACAACTCGATCAGCTGACCAGGGGAATGGTAGTAAGGGGAAATTGGAACAAGGTCTACGCTGCGATTGATATTATTTTTGAAGGGCAGAATACGGCCAATTTTAAAAATGCATGAACCTCTACTTTATTGCAGGCAATACTTCTTGCCATGACTCGAACAGCCATCTTCTGTTGCTGTTACTGTTTGGTGAGGCTCACTCCAAAGATCACCATCAACTACCACACAGTACATGCAGAAGATTCTCCATTCTATTCGCTCTCAGCTGAAAAGCCGTGGGCATAGGGCTGACAGCCAATTGGAGGGGAAACAAGATAGATACAGACCGCATTCACCTTATATATTTCCAACTTGAGATGTTTCAAATTTATTGACTACCTTTTTGTTTCCTTTTTTTATTCATGTTGGAAGTTGTCATCGGATATCAATGATTATTATTCCGAGCCGAGGAATTGTGCGGGACGACCAGGGGACATCCAATGTACAATAATAAAAACACGACAATTTCCTGAAAGTTGCCGCTCATAGATCAGATAAGTTCATTACACTAATGGCATGATTCGTGGACAGCTAGAGGCTTACTAGCCAGTAGACATTGACGTTTAAATGCCCCAATTTCAAGTTAAACTGGTGAAGCAAAAACGTAAATACTGCAGATAACTAACCCCAGCTTTGTTTACGATGATCTGAGTTTTTAGTGTGGAGTGAGGGGCACAGCTTCCACACGCGCACAATAAGAAGTTTTCGGCGCATCAGATATGAAAAAATTTGCTACGAAATATGCCAAAGATAGTATTACTGGTGATTTGAGATCATCTATTAACTTACGACCTCAGCAATGCCAAAGCATTGTCGTACTGGGTTTGCAAAGATCCACTTGACCTACATACCCATGCCCCCCATGCCTCCAAACTGCTGCATCATCTTCTGCATCATACCTGGGTTCTGCATCATTTGCTGAGCCTGCTGCATCAAATTTGGATTCTGTCTCATCATCTGTTGGGCCTGCTGCATCATTTGTGGATTATTCATCATTGCAGACATGTCTGGCATACCACCTGCTCCACCTCCACCCATCATGTTCATGGCCTGCTGCATGAAATTTGGATTAGATTGTGCCTGTTGCATCATTCTCTGCATGTTCATTCCACCTGGAGCTCCGGCGCCACCTGCTGCGTTCATATTCTTTGCAGCACCAGCCATTGACGACATCATTCTCTGCTGTTGTAACACCATCTCAACCTCCACGGCGCTGCATCCAGCTCCACGTGCAACTCTTATTATTCTCTCGGGTTCATTTGTGAAAATACGCCCATCACTGTCCAACTCCCTGGAGGTCATGGAATCCATAATGTAGATCATATTTTTAATTTTTTTGCTCGTCTCCTCCTCGCCCACTTGATTCATAATATTGGACATTCCAGGAATCATCGAAGCAATGTTGGTCAATGGACCCATCTTCAAAAAGTTGTTCATCTGCGTCTGGAAGTCTCTCAATGTGAATTTACCCTCCTTAAAATTCTCGATGGTTTTCTTATGGCCCTCGTCGTCCTGAAGGTTCAACAGCTGAACATGTTCAATCAAAGATTGAATGTCACCAATTCCCAACATCTTGGAAATGAAAGTTGAAGGCTTGAACACTTCGAAATCACCAACATGCTCTCCTGTACCGATAAACACAATTGGTGTCTGTGTAGCAGCCACTGCGGAAATTGCTCCTCCTCCTTTGGCATGTCCATCCATCTTAGTTAAGATAATGGAACCAAAGTTGGAACTCTCCTTGAAAGCCTTGGCTTGGCCCTCGGCAGCCTGACCTATGGAAGCATCCATGACCATAATGGTTTGAGTAGGCTGAACAGCTTCACTAATTTGGATCATTTCATTGAAAAGCGACTGCTCTTGCTTATGACGACCAGAAGTATCGACAATAATGATATCGAACTTATCCTCTTTGAACTTTTTGACACCCTCATATGCCACCTTCACAGGGTCAGTCTCTAAGTAGGAACCATAGAAAGGAATCGATGACTTGATAGCGTTCTGCTTCAACTGGTCAAATGCACCAGCTCTGAACGTATCGGCACATACCAAACCAACTTTGAATCCTCTCTTCTTGTAGTATACTGCCAACTTTGTACAAGATGTGGTCTTACCAGCACCTTGCAAACCAACAAACATTATAACGTGAGATTCGGCAGCGAGTTTTTTCGTCTTTTTGCCGTTCTTGCTGACAGACTTACTTGCCTGGCTCAATTTCTTTGGCTTCGGAGGTTCTTCATGGGAATCCACGAGCGCACACAACTCGTCGAACACAATCTTCTGTAGCTTTTTACGCTTATTTGCCGATGACTCTGACTCATTCTTAATCTCAGCGGCAATCTTTTGTCTGATATTGTCTCTCAACCTTGCCACTAACTTGACGTTCACATCACTTTCTAGTAATGCCGAGCATATGTCTTTAATCATCGACTGGATTTCAGTCTCCGAGCCGGACTCTACCGAACCGAGAGCATTACGCAATCTTGAGCCAAGGTCAGCTAACACCATGTTGGGTTCAAGGATTGATTTCGGTGGTTGTGAAGAATGTCGAAAAAATGCTGGGGAGAACACCTGTGCACCGCGAACCACGCATGGTGACCAGAAAGGATTTGGTCGTCTGCGGTTCAAAAAGGCAGTGAGCAACATTGACCATTAGATTGTTGAGTTCTGCATGTAAAATAAGATAAAAATCCGTACATCTGATATCTACCTAATAGTTATGGTGGAATGACTGAATATTCCCCCAAAATTATTAACCTGAGGGATTATTTATTACACAAATCATACGGAGTCCTCTTGCTTACTAAAGGCATAGAAGGAATACTACCCCTTCTAACGCAGATCACCAGGTTCCCTCAAATACATTTAACTAGCACTCTTGTCACTCTGTATCCTGTGTATACTCATTCAACATGAACTTTAATCACATGAAGAGAAACACGTGATTACTCTACAACGTTATCAATTGATATAGAATTTAGTGCAGGATGTGAGCTTTGAGATAAACTCAAGGCCAATCAAAATATGTACGCAGAGTAGCAACCCGGCCAACTCCAGATGGAGACTCTACAACAGCTCAACACTATTCTTTGAGTCTATTTACTATCGGCTAATTCTCAGAAGCAATTTCTTGGTTTCTTTATTGGGATGTAGACTCAGCTGTCTACTGAAGATCTATTGGCCAAAATTGGAATTCCGCGCATCGCAGGGCTTTCTTGACTGTGGGGAGCTTATCGGAGGACCGAATTGCCAAATCCACCCACCCCGCCTCTG
>Ga0160505_100491_pt1 | contig 22629 bp, 14 predicted proteins | sample DIDeMG_FD_108225 | JGI IMG/M metagenome (GOLD analysis project Ga0160505, IMG submission 108225) | Enriched chicken feces microbial communities from UW Madison campus, WI, USA - DID2874_E49_Stillage MG | ecosystem: Host-associated > Birds > Digestive system > Large intestine > Fecal ... | reverse complement strand
AAGATATGTGGGTAAACCGGGGGAGAGGGAAGGAGACACAGAAGGAATATAAAGAGAAAGAAAAAAAATAAAAAAAAAAAAGAAAAAGAAGAACAATAGAAGAAAAAAAAAAAAAAAAAAAAAAAAAAAAAAAAAAAAAGAGAAAGAAGTACAATTGGATGAAAGAAAAAACAGCCCCCGAGGACAGTGAAATTTGCTGTTGAAAAAAAATACCAAATAAAACGGCGCTATGGGCTAACTTAATCAGTCATATTTTGTCTTTACTATGTATGTCCGAAGGTCGAATAACGGGCCGGTTTTTAGATAAGCGCCGGCTACTATAACAGGTAGAAGGGAGGCTAAGCGAAAATTCCATGATGATCTGTGTACCCTTATGTAATAGATAGTCGAGAACTTAGAAATCAATTATGTAATTTGTGTAATTTGTATAACATGCGTAAGGTGCATTAATTATTCAAATTTTTTCCATAAGATTATGTAATATTTAGAGAATGAGTAATCTTTGGTTTCTTTGTCATCACTGGAATTTGGAAATCCCCGCTCAGTTGGCGTTTTGGCAGGGAGCAACCCACATGGTTCATGATAACAACAGTAACAATAACAACAACAACACCAATAATAACTATATGTATATAGCACCCATTGATAAGATTTTACTAATATTACTAAAGGACCCTTTTACAGCGCTGAGGGTATTATCAATTCATGACACCTGATTCTTGATAATAAGGCTTGAGTAGAAAGGAAAAGATAAGATTAATAATAGTGATTATAATGGCAGAGATGGGTTGCCAGCACATGAAGTCAAATCTGCACAATTTGAAAATCGCGTTGATTTGGCCTTTACATGTGGACATTGAACATATATCGCTCGGTAGTATTATCAATGGTGTTAAACTAATGGCTTTACAATCATTCATTCTGGCAGAATCGTCTGTAATCTTTTTTTTTTTATTTTGTTTCATTTTACCAGTTGATGCGTAATAAGCCTGTTCTATCACGAATCAGTGATCTCCGAGATCAAATGCCGGTGCATTTTCGATTTAGCAAAAAATCCCAATTTTTCCATTTTTAACTTTGCCAAAAAAAAAGCTGATGAATTGCCAACGTTGAGTCGCTTTCACGGGTTAATTTTAATTGAAAAACTCAACGTTGACCCCTTGGTACTCATTAATTCCGGCAGTGTACCAACAAAAAAAAAGCAAACAAACAAAAAAAAAAAAAGAAACAACCATAGAATGATATAGTTGATATGGTACAAGCCTTTGTTTGTCACTAGGAGTAGTGCTTTGATACAGCCTTACGGTTATCGCTTCAGCTTCAATGGGAGTGTATCGTCTGTTCTCTCTCTTGTTCCACGGGTCATGGAATCAACCCAGAAAAACTCAGTATTTAGACAGCAGTAATTACGTTTTATTATATTATTTTTTTTTACAGTCCGTGGCTTTTGATTCTGTGGCCAGTAACATCATTTACAATCATGACTCTATGGGCCGCTTTATGTGATTCGTTTGGGCACAACTGACAGGACTGCAAGGTTGCTAGGGTGCTTGGAATGGCCGCCTACTAACAAACACATGAGTGAAAATTGCAGAGACAGAACAGTTGCACAAAACGTGCGCAACCCCGTAACCGCACACAATGCTTACTGTATATACATATCTATACATTCATCAAGTATCCAATATGATAAGACCTGAACATGACGAACAAAACACAAAGTCATTTTTTTTATATTTCAAGTAACAATGCTTGTGCTCATAGGGTGGCAATATGATGGTCTAGAACAAAATAATAAAAAAACATTGGGTAAGGGTTATCGCTTTTATGAGGCCTCCTTCCTCACAGGTAGAACCCAAACAGCATAGAAAAAACCACCACAACATGATTGTGACGTAAAAGTATACATAAAAATACAAAAACAATTACAAAGTTACAACAAATTTCCTCACATAGTAGTCTCTCAACCAAACGCATTTGTCGTTTTGACAGGATGGGGAACAAGAACAACAGAGACAGCAAAAAAAAAAAAAAGTATTTAAACAATTTGCCTTCCACCACTTTTTTTTCTCTTCTTCTTTTCTTTTCCTTCTTGCCCTTTTTGCAGACATTATAATTCTCATCGTCTGAATTTCTCTCTTTACACAAATCAAAAATGGCTTACAGTGAAATCGATAACAAGGCTGTCAACACTATTCGTGTTTTGGCTGTAAGTATTCTGATCCCGCTCCCACTTTTGCTGCACACAAAGTCTGGACCAGCTGGCCAAAGAAAGTTCGCCTTTACAGGAGGATTGAGGACGTTGTATACCCCCCAGGCGTGAGGCCGTCAAAAACGAACGTCGCAAAGACTGTCGATGACTGATTTTTCGTTTTTGCTTTTTCTTGGGGTTTCTCCATATTTTTCGTCTCAAAATTTTATTTTTGGTTGTCTACAGATTTGTTCTCGTTTCTGAAATCCAGAAAAGAAACAAGAAAAATACGAAAACAATAATAATGGTATGGGAAAACCGCTGGAAACCCAAGGTGCGCTTTCGCTCATTTTGTGCCTTAGAGTTTAACCTGGATTTGATCCAGGTTGCAACGGCCTTCATCTTTCGGCGTGCCTTCTTCCGTTATTATGGCTTTGTTTAATTTTTTTTTTGGCCCCCCACGTTGAAATATTTTGTGTTTTTGGCGAAAATTTGTTCAGTTGCAGCAATGTGTGAAGGTTAATAACAACTGAATTCATACTAACTTTTTTTTTTTTCCATAGGTTGATGGTGTTGCCGCCGCCAACAGTGGTCACCCTGGTGGTAAGTTGTCTTTTTCACACATGGATCCATTCGCAGTTTACTAACTTTTCTAGCTCCCATGGGCCTCGCTCCTTTGACCCACGTTCTTTTCAAGAACTTCCTCAGATTTAACCCCAAGAACCCCGAATGGTTCAACAGAGACAGATTTGTTCTTTCTAACGGCCACGGTTGCATGCTTCAGTACGTCATGCTCCACCTTTACGGCTACCCCTACTCCATTGATGATCTCAAGAACTTTAGAAAGCTTCACTCCAAGACCCCCGGTCACCCCGAAGCTGAGCTTCCCGGTATCGAGGTCACCACCGGTCCTCTTGGCCAGGGTATCTCCAACGCTGTTGGTCTCGCCATTGCCCAGAAGCATCTCGGTGCTAGATACAACACCCCTGAGGCCTCTGTTGTTGAGGGTTTCACCTACACCATTGCCGGTGACGGCTGCCTTATGGAGGGTGTTGCCTCTGAGGCTGCCTCCCTTGCTGGCCACCTCCAGCTCGGTAACCTGATTGCTTTCTACGACGATAACCACATTACTATTGATGGTGATATTAAGGTTGCTTTTACTGAGGATGTTCTTATGCGATTTGAGTCTTATGGCTGGCACACTCTTACTGTCGAAAATGGTGATAGCGATCTCCAGGCCATTCACGACGCCATTGTTGAGGCTAAGAAGGTTACTGACAAGCCCACTCTGATTAAGATTACCACCACCATTGGTTTCGGTTCCAAGATCCAGGGTACCCACGGTGTTCACGGTGCTCCCCTCAAGGCCGATGATATTGTTGCCATTAAGGAGAAGTGGGGCTTTGATCCCTCCAAGTCCTTTGACGTTCCCCAGGAGATCTACGACTTGTTTGCCAAGACTGCTGCTAAGGGTGCCGCTGAGGAGCAGGAGTGGAATGCTCTTTTTGAGCAGTACAAGGCCCAGAACCCCGAGAAGGGCGCTGAGCTCCAGAGAAGAATTAACAAGGAGCTTCCCGCTGATTTTGAGAAGCTTTTGCCTACCTACTCTCCCAGCGACCCTGCTGTTGCTTCTCGTAAGCTTTCTGAGATTGTTCTCAGTAAGATCTTTGACGGTATTCCCGAGCTTATTGGTGGTTCCGCCGATTTGACTGGTTCCAATTTGACCAGAACCTCTGACTCTGTCGACTTCCAGCCTCCCTCTTCTGGTCTGGGTGACTACACTGGTCGTTACATTCGTTACGGTGTCCGTGAGCACGCCATGGGTGCCATTCTCAACGGTCTTGCTGCTTTCGGTGGTATCATTCCTTATGCTGGTACTTTCCTCAACTTTATCTCTTACGCCGCCGGTGCTCTGAGACTTTCTGCTCTCTCCCAGCACCAGGTTATCTGGGTTGGTACCCACGACTCTATTGGTCTCGGTGAGGACGGCCCTACCCATCAGCCTATTGAGACCCTTGCTCACTTCCGTGCCATTCCTAACCTCCAGGTCTGGAGACCCGCTGACGGTAACGAGACCTCTGCTGCTTACTACCAGTCTCTTGTCTCTAAGCACAATCCCTCCGTCATTGCTTTGACCCGTCAGAACCTTCCTCAGCTTGAGGGTTCCAGCATTGAGAAGGCCAGAAAGGGTGGTTACACTCTTGTCGAGGTTGAGAACCCTGACCTTATCTTTGTCGCCACTGGTTCCGAGGTCTCTATCTCTGTTGATGCTGCCAAGCTCCTCAAGACCCAGGGTGTTAACGCTGCTGTTGTTTCTCTGCCTGACTGGTTCACTTTTGAGAAGCAGTCTGAGGAGTACAAGCTTTCCGTCTTCCCTGATGGTGCCCCCATTATCTCTGTTGAGGTTATGACCACCCTTGGTTGGGACAAGTACTCTCACGAGCAGATTGGCATCAACACCTTTGGTGCCTCTGGTCCTTACAAGGACGTCTACAAGTACTTTGGCTTTACCCCTGAGGCTATTGCTGAGAAGGCCACTAAGGTTGTCGAGTTCTACAAGGGCTCTACTGTCAAGTCTCCTCTCAAGAAGGCCCTGTAAGCTTTTGTTTTATTAAATGAATGTAAATGACAAATATAATATGAGAATAAACTGATGATTCCGCTGTTGCTATAATTTTAAATACCTACGCCAATCACTGGCCCTAACCCACGATCTCCCAACTTGATAAGTTGGCCAAGGCGAATTTGTCCTTGGGACATATATTGGAAACGCAGGATCCCGGATCATTTGTGTGTCCTGAGCCCAAGCATTTTATTCACTTTGATTTCCTTAGCTTTGTTTCGAAGTGGCCGAACGGTTAGATTCCGGCTGTTACCCGTATTCGGCCTAGTCTCCCGGCGCTCCTTTTCTCGTTTCACGCCGCGACGGAATGCCGCTACCCCCGGCGCTGGCGGCCGGCCCGACATTGATTTCACCCAGTATGACAAGATCACCGAGGGCAGGGCGTCTATCATCGTGCCCAAAGAGAATAAGGTATTTTACAACCCTATCCAGCAGTTCAACCGCGACATTAGTGTGCTGGGGATCCGTGCCTGGAGCCAGCTTTTCGAAGCCGAGGCACGCAATCAGCGCTACGTACCCGCCAACCCATCGGAGCCATACATTGATGTGATTGAGGCGCTGTCAGCGTCGGGGCTGCGGGCAGTTCGCTATGGGCTTGAGATCCCCCGCGTCCGGTCGGTCTTGGCCAACGACTTTTCCGAGTCTGCCGTCGACGCGATTCAGCGCAACGTGACCTTTTGCGGGGTCGAAGACACAGTGCACGCCCACGAGGGGGATGCCAGCATGACCATGTACAAGCATCGTGGCCGCAACGTGCATGTTGTCGACCTTGACCCCTATGGATCCGCTACACCGTTCATGGACGCCGCTGTGCAGGCGGTGCGCGATGACGGGCTGCTGCTTGTCACCTGCACTGACCTCGGCGTGCTCGCGGGCAACGGGTACCCGGAGAAGTGCTTTGCGCAGTATGGCGGTACCACCGTCTGGTCTGACGCGTGCCATGAGTCGGCCTTGCGTCTGGTGCTGAACATGGTGGCGGCGTCGGCCGCGCGGTATGGCCGCGCGATTGAGCCCATGCTGAGTCTCTCTGTTGATTTCTACGTGCGTCTATTTATCCGGATCAAAACGTCGCCACGGCAGGTCAAGGAGAATGCCAGCAAGTCAATGGTGGTTTATCATTGCCGTGGCTGCGGGTCGTCAGTGCATCAGCCGCTCGGCAAATGCGATGCCAGCGACCAAAAATACGGTTACGCCAGGGGACCCCTGGCCCCGGAAAACTGCGACCACTGCGGCACGCCGCACCACATTGCGGGACCGCTATGGGCCGGGCCCATCCATAACGACGCTTTCATTGACAAGATGCTGGAGATCGAGGACTCCGACGACTTTGACCCCGCCATCTACACCACGGCGCCGCGGATCAAGGGCATGTTGACCATGGCCCGAGACGAGCTCAAGGACGTGCCCTTTTACTTTTCAGTGCAGCAGCGGGCTGCCGTAATCAAGGCCTCGTCGCCGCCCCACCGCGCCATGGTATCGGCGCTTTGTAACGCGGGCTACCGGGTCTCTGGCACCCACGCCCACGCCGGGTGCCTCAAGACAGACGCTCCCTACAGCTTCATTTGGGCCGTTTACCGGCGCTGGCTGGCAGACATGCATAACGGCACCGTCTCTCACAACCTCAAGGCTGGCGCCCCTGGGGCCACGATTGTCCGCGACCTGGCGGCCAAAGTGGATGCCGCGGCCGCAGATGACAAGGTCCCGGAGATTTCCTTTGCTGATCACCCGCGGGCCCTGGAGCTTGAGCAAATGCGCAAAAGCAAGTTTGTACGGTACCAGCAAAACCCGCAAAAGAACTGGGGCCCGCGGCCCCGGGCTATTAGCATTAGCAAGCAAATGTAAATATATATATATATATAGTTAAAACAAACCATTTGAAATGACAACAGGAAATTCTTTTTTACCAAAAATGAGTAGATAAAACCAGTAAGTATGATAAATATAACTAGTGATAAGAATATATATAATACAGAGTCATATACCAACAAGTGAGTCCTAATAATGTGTAATAAAAGCAATAATAAAAATAATAATGAAAAAGACAATAAAAGAGAACAAAAAAACAACAACTAAAATCACCCTGGCTCACACCTAGAATTCGTCCTCGAGGAACTGGTACTCAAACTTGAAGTTTGACTTGCGACGTTGTAACCACATGCCCTCAAAATCAAAGTAACGGTAGGTACCTTGCTCGTAGTCGTTATTGATAGTCTTGGGCTCCTCATGGCGCTGGAACCAGGTCAAAAACCGTTTATGGAACCGCCAACTGCGCGCCTTGAGTTCCCGCGCCGCCAGGTATTGTTGGTACGTGTTTTGGCGATAGTAGAAGATATAAAACAGGGTATCAACATCCATTTTGCTAAACACAGCAGAGTCATTAAACATCTTGGTAAGTGATTCTTGCGGGTAGTACGACGGGGTCGGGAAATACGTCTCGGGTTGGTAGTAGCGTGGTTTGTCCGCAAGCATGCTGTTGGGGCACTGCAGGTACGAGTTTTCGAGCATTTTTGAAATGGACGCAAGCGCCGGCGGGTTGAGAATCCGCGCCTTGGCCGCATCCATGGGTTCCAGCAGACCCTCAAGCCCCAGGGGGACATCGGACTTAGCATCCGAATCAGCAGCGACAGGCGTGGCCTCTGACTTCTTGGCTGTGGCTTTGCTGGCAACAGGACTCGCAGAAATTTTGGCCGCGGATTTTTTCGAATCCTGCTTGACAATCTTGATGGGCTCAACGTGCGGGGTAGATTGCGCGCTCGCAGGTATACTGCTGCTACTGCTACTATTGACAATGGTGCTGCTACCATTTGAGACAGAAGACGAAGAAGACGCAGAATTAGCCGATTTTGTGACTGGTGATGATGCACCAAGCGCAGCGGCGGCTGATGCGTACTTGAGCTCGTTAGTTGACCGCATTGGCGGCGGAGCTGGCTTCATCGTGGTGACTCCAATTGGTATCGTCGTGCTCAGAGTACTACTCGTGGCAGAGCTTGCTATCACTGGCACCGAGGCCTTCTTAACGAGAACATGGTGCGGTTCGCCGTTGCCAGTGGCTACCGGCGTACTTTTGGTGGTACTGCTTGCTGGCGCGCTGCCCGCATTTATCGCCAGTTCCTCCAACGAAGACGATGGCGGCTCTTCTTTCACTACAGCAACAGCATCCAGCTCATTATCCTCATAGCTGTCGAGATTTAGCTCATCATAGATCTCGTCGTCTTCTGCAAACTCGGGGTCCTGATTTGACTCGACGTAGTACTGAATGTCATCGTGAATGTTCTTGACAGCGTCAGGTCCAATGTTACCGTTTTCGAGGAGGCGGAGAATAAGTTCGAGCTTGCGAACATGCCAAGCGTGGCGCTCGAGAGTCTCATCAATTTCTGCCAGCCGCTCCTGTTTGGCCGAGTCCTTACGATTTTTTTTCATGGTTGTTTGTAGTAACTCCTGCTCAGCCTCCAGAGTTTCAACCTGGTGTTCAAGTTCCGCAAGCATTGTTGAGATAAACCCACTTGTCTCAACTTTTTCCTTCTCACGCGGATCAAGTTTTAATGAGTTTGTTAGGCCCTCACGGCTGAAAGCCTTGGTCTTCATCTCCTTTTCACAGGCCTTGAACCGCTCCATTTCCTAAAAGAAAAATTGAAAAAAAAAAAAAAAATTGCGTTAGTACGAGAGCCCACCAGGGCATTCAATGAAAGCTACTCACAGTCTCAATCAGCTTGCGCTGCTCCATTAGCTGCTTCTTGTCTTTGATTTCATTGCCGCTCATCCACGACTTGATTTGGTCTCTAAACCGCTGAAGCTTTTTGATCTCTCGTTTCAAGTCCGACTCAAGTTTTTCCTTTTGCGACTGGTTCGTCGCCATCTGGACCTTGTCATAAATAGAGTCAAAGGTTGCGACACCTTCCGCTACCCTCTTGAACACGCGGTCAATTTCTCTATGGCAAGCGCTACGTCAGTGGCTGGACCGTGGTGGTGCACCAGATCAGAGGGTTACGTACTGTTGCAATTTTCTCTGCGCCATCTGTGATTATGTGCTATAACATTTAGTGTACCAATATATGCACTGGAGTGTCTGCTTCTTTGTTTCTATTGTTGCTTTCGTCAATGCCGTCGGTGTTGTTGATGATGGTAAAAAGAAAAAAAAGGTAAAAAACAGACAATAAAAAAAAAGGCAAGGTCGAAAATGTTGAGTACCCTCGATAGCATAATTGACCGGTAGCGCCCTAACCCTTGCTGCTCACCAATAGCAGCGGTAGTTTTGGTGATGATCACAAACAGAACTGCTCAAAACACAGGCCGAGAGACAATGCAAAAGCACCAATTCAGGTTAATAAATAACACGGGTAATGAAGAAGTATTCATAAATTTTTATTTTATATCAAAATTTACTGTATTAAAAAGGGTGGTGAGAAGAAATTCATTGACAATGTCGCATTGCAGCTTGCAATTACGATTGCTCTTGCAAAAATCAAACAAGAACATCTTTGTACATATTGTCTTTTGGATGCTCAGTGAGTTAAAAGATTCTGCGATTGGAATAGATTGAAATTAGAAATTCAAGTACTCAGACGTTTTTATCACCGTAGTTGAGAGCTAAATGAAGTGCTAACTAAATGCTATTGTATGACAAATAGTTTCGTAGGTTTTGATTCGAATCCGTTAATCTACAAAAAAAATAAAAATAAAAACAAACTCTTGCTTATTGTAAAATTTGCAAAAGGAATATGGATGTATCATTTACCATTAATAAAACTTTGGTTTTATACCAATTGTAGAAATGAAAAACTAATTATAGAGTCGACTTTTTAGACAAGACTATAGGTTCTGTTGACTTCTACGCGCATAACTATTTTTCATTATATTCTCCCCTTGTTCTAATAAAATATTTTGTACCAAAGAATCCAACAAGATCCAAGCTATACTCCAGTGTCTAAACATAATTGTTTCATCTCAAGAGCTGCCAAAATTCAAGATGCAACTTTTTTCTTATGCATCTGCGAGCTAGAGTTGATACCGTCATGACCTATGTTGGCATCAATATGTTCAGCAATGGTGTCAATTTATTTATTTTTTGTTTATTATAGTAATTGTTTGAAAAAAAAATTTCTGTTGATAGAAGCTGAAGTTTGTGATAACTCCTTTGCAAATACGCTCGCTCTACAAGCTAAAACGAGCATTCCAGCATACAAGTGCTAAAGATTTGTATCAAACCAAGAACGCGGCTGTTGAAGTAATCATATATATTGACTTAGATCATTATCAGAAACAAAAGAACTACCGGTTGCAACAATGAGAGCAATGAAATTGATGCCAGAATTCTAAATCTGAGCAAAACACATGAAATCTTGTATGCCTGTAAACAAGTTTAGACCGTGATTCCAGCTTTCAAAGTTTTTTACCTACAGTAAACCAATTTATCATTTCATTACAACTGAAATCGCCACAATTTTATATGATAAAATAGTTTCGAATTGAGTTCATTAAATTCTGAACCACTTAATTCGACAAGATCAATTATGGTTTTGTGGAGGTTTGAGGGGATTAGACATTCAACGGCCCCAATTCTCTACAATTTGAGTCCCAGGGCGTAAAGTAAAACCATATAAAAATTATCACTGCAAGCTATGCTAAGAAGCTGAGAATCGCCTGTGCAACTGCAGTAGCAAAGTTGGAGAACCTTGGCTACCAGTTTGTATACTCCACAAAGATCTTTTAATGTATAAGAAAATGTTATAAGTTCTTGACAACTTTTCTGGGGCTTGTGAACAATTGTAACGCATTTGATTTACGTAGAAAGAAGGAAGAAAGAAACGTCTTGCAACATGTCAAACTTGATCTTTTTCAACACAGGTAAATTTAAACATACATAAATGATTTTTTATTCAATATAATACGAGCTAATTTTTTTTCTTTACAAATCCACTTTAACCTAATGTTTTTGATTAAGCAGACTTGTTACCTCTACCACCGACGCTGGCCAGCTTTTCAACAATCTCACTAGAGACCTCAATCTCGGGCAGCTTGAGGGCGTCAACGGGGGCATCCGTAGGAGCAGGCAAAAAGCCAATAGCAACCAGGTAGGCAAGGTAAACACCCATCTGCTTGAGGTCAATACCCTTACCAGCAGAAAGGTCGACGCCAGTCCAAGAAGCATCGTCACGGAGGGAGACGCGGGTGTTAGCGTCGTCAAGCTCGGGAGCCTTGGTGCTCTGGGGCAAATCATCAAGCACAAAGTGGAGCAATGGATAGAGAGCACTATCGTTGGCATCAGCAATGACATACTTCTCAAGGGCAATGCGCCAGGGGACGTAGTCCGTCTGGGTAACATTGTAGCCATACTCCTTCAACGAGCTCAAGAACTGGTTGAAGCGGATACGGGGCTGCGAAGTCACGTGTGCGACGGCGAGGTTATCCTTAGTAGGGGGATGGAAAGCAGTAGCAGTGACAACGCGCGCAACGTGATCAACGGGGACCATGTTGACGGTGTTGTAGATATCAGGAATGTATCCAAGCTGGGCACAACCCTTAATCATACGGATAAGGAAATCATCCGTGTTGACGGCACCAGTGATCGAGTCACCGAAGACGTAACCGGGTCTGACGACACAGCCGCGGAGACCAAGCTTCTCACCAGCATATCTAATAAGTCTCTCAGAAACCCACTTACTCTGGCCATAGCCGTTGCCAAGACCCTTGGCAGAGCCCTCAAGGTCGTCGGACTCGGGAATACCGGGGCCGCCATTGTCAGCAATGGAATCAGAGAGCTCGACATAGTGAAGAGTGTCAACAGTCGAAGTCGAAGAAACAAAGTTAAAGTACTTGGGCTTGCCAGAGGCACAAAGTTCCATGACATTGATGGTACCAACAACGTTAGGTCCTCTGAGCTTGGAGTAAGGGTAGACCCAGTGAACCATGGCACCATTGTGAATGACAACATCAAGCTCGTTGGTCAAGAATTCCCACTCGGAATCAGGGAGACCGAAATGCTTCTCCTCCAGGTCACCAATAATAGGGACAATCTTCTCAGCGTAGGATTCCTTCCAGATGCCGTAGGCAATGCTGCTGTTCTTGATTCTCTCGAGACCCTTGACCTTGTCGGCAGCACGGACATGAGCATAAATCTTAATGTTGGTGCCAGTGCGCTCCAAAAGATCTCTGACAATAAAGGAACCGAGGAAACCAGTCGCACCAGTCAAGAAAACAGAGAGGGGACCGCTCTTGTTGAGGGAAACGCTGCGCGTAACATAAGAAGGAGCAAGAGTTGCCTTGAGCTCCTCAGCATCCTTAGCGTAGTCAACAGCGGGCTCAGCAGTCTCGGGAGCCGCAGAGGCCTCAGAAGTGAAATTGTTGATACCCTTGAGTTTTTCAATCTCAGCTGCAAAGCCAGCAATAGTAGGATGAGAAAAGATCAATCCGAGGGGAACCTCAACCAACAACTTCTTTCTCAGGGCAAAAATCATTCTTGTGGCAAGAATGGAATGGCCACCAAGATCGAAGAAACTGTCTTGGGGCTCAATAACGGGAGGTCTAGTAGGCAGGACCTCAAGCCAAATGTCTCTTACTTCGGCCTCAGTAGGGGTGAACTGAACAGCGTCACCGGCAGCCTGCTGAGAGTGCTTGGCAACAAGAGAAAGCTGGGCAGTATCGGGGAAGGGGAGGGCAGGCTTGTCGACCTTACCATTGGGGTTCAGAGGAAGCTTGGGCAGAGGGACAATAACCGTAGGCACAGCATAAGTGGGCAACTTGGTCTTGAGGTAGTCCTTAATGTCCTTGATGAGCTTTCTGTATCTGACAAGACCCTTGACAACCTTGTCATCTTCCTCCTCGTCAAGACTCTCGTGAGCAGAGAAGAGTTGCGAAGCAGGGTCAATGGTCTGGGGGACAATGTACGAGATCAAAACAGGCTCCTCGTCCTTGTCTCTTCTGACCAAAGTAACATTCTCTCTGACGAGACGGTGCTGAGACAAGTGGGTGTCAATTTCACCCAGCTCAATACGGAAACCACGGATCTTGACCTGGTCGTCGGCTCTGCCGCTGCACTCAACGTTACCGTCGGGCAAGTAGCGGCCGAGATCACCGGTACGGTAGAGTCTGTCACGGGGTCCAAACCAGTTCTCTCTCCAGGGCTCACCCTTATCGGCCTCGGCGTCAAGCTTGCGCCACTGCTCGTTGTCAACAAACCAGTTATTGACAAACTTTTGAGCGGTCATGTCGGGAAGCTTCAAGTAAGACTCGGCAAGACCACCAGCACGAACGTAGATTTCACCAACCTCACCAATGGCACACATCTTGTTTCTGTCGTTGCGGTTGATGATAAGCAACTGAACGTCAAGCATACCCTGGCCAGCAGGCATAATATCCTTTTGCGACTGCAGGAAGGTGCTGTCGTCATTGTAAGAGGGGACTCTAAAGTAGGAAACAGCTCTTTGAGTTTCAGTGGTACCGTACATGTTGACAATGGCAACATTACGGGCCAGGGACTGCAGTCTCAAACAGTCTCTCTTGGTCAAAATGTCACCGACAAAGAAGGCGTGGTGCAGAGAGGGGATCTCATGGGAGGCCTGGGCGGAGAGGAGCTGACCCATGGCGGGTGTCAAATGGGTAACAGTAGCGCCGTGGATGCCCATCCACTCGGCAAGACGGCCGGGAGTTCCAATGTCGTCAGCGGTAGGAACAAGCAGCTGAGCACCAAGGAAAAGAGGTGTGAACATATCTCTCTGAATAGGATCATGCGCAATACCACTAAGCATGGTGAACTTGTCCTTCTCGGAAAGGTTGAAGGTCTTGGCCATCCAGGGGAAGTAGTAGGTAAGCGAGAAGTGGCGGCCCTTGACACCCTTGGGGATGCCCTCAGAACCACTGGTGAACGAAAGAGTAGGGTTGTTATCAGGGCCGACGACGACGCCGGTTCTTTCGGACTTGCGTGCGAGAGCAGGGAAAAGAATGTCACTCTCAGAGGCACCGTTGCCGTCACCAGTGATAGTACCGTCGGTAAGCAGCTCAAGTGCGGGGATGTGTGCCAGCAGGTTAAGCTCTTCCTTAATGTACTTGGTTACAAGCGGCGCGAGGATGCCAGCCTTCTTGATGACTACGAGCGCTTGGGGCTTGGCAACACTGAGGTAAATGTTTTGACGCGCAGGAGGGTAGGCGGGATCAATGGCCGAGAAGGTAGCACCAGACTTAAGGACACCCATGACAGCAACAACAAAGTCGACACCACGGTAGGCGTAGATCATGACAACGTCACCCTTCTTGATTCCCTGAGAAATCAGGTGATGAGCAATGGCGTTGGAGGCCTCGTTAATTTGTCTGTATGTGAAGACACGCTCCTTGGCCTCAGGGTCAAGGAAGCTAGCAGTCTCGACCACACAGTTGCGGTCGGGGAAACGGTCAGCGTTGTCGGCGAAAATGTCGTGAATGGGACCACGGAAGCCGTTCCAGTGCAGATCACGCGTCGGGTCGGGGAGAATATGCTTGTCAGCTTGCGAGAGCAGCGAAACGTTGCCAGCAAGCGCGGTAAGGGGCTCTGAGACAATATTTGCTGCTAGGGCCTGCAGCTCGTTGGTGAGGGCGACGATTCTGTCCTTCTTGAAAAGCAACGAGTTGTAGTGGAGGGTGATGGAGGTGGGGTTCCAAAACACCGATAGCGCTGTTTGTCTACCCTTGGCAGAACCAAGAACAGCCTCGCTAGCAGCAACGGCTGACACTGGAAGTCCAAAGGAAGTAGAGTAAAGAGTCGGGGGCGCGTCCAGATTGCTGGTAGCCTTGATGTGAGCCGAGAGGTCGGCAAGAGTAACGGGGTGGGCCTGAATAGCGGCTTCGCTCTCGAGAATGGAAGCAATAACGTCTGTGAAGAGGGTTTGGCCGGTGATGGCCGTGCGTAAGACATAGGCGTGGCCATCGAGCGTCGTGGTGCCCAGAGCAATATCTTCCTCGCCCGTGAAACGGAAGATGAGGATTGTGTAGAGGGCAAGAGCAACGTTGTAGGCGGAAACGCGCTGGTTCAGGGACTGGGAAACCGCAGCCGCAATGGACGAAAGGCTCGACTCAAAGTCCTCGGGGAAATCAAAGCGCAGAGTAGCCTCGACGACCTTTCCCTCGGCGGGGGTGACAAAGTCAGATGGGAGCACGGTCTTTGAAAGGCTCTTGAGCTTTTCACTCCAGAATTGCAGGGATTCGGACATTCTAAACGGGGGTGTTAGTAGGGGACAATAAGAGTATCGTGAAGATGGCATACCTATATAGACAGCAGGTGAGACTCAAAAAGGATGAGAAGAAAAATAAGAGGAATAAAAAGAATAAGAAGAAGAGTTAAGTGAAAAATTGAGGCAAATTGAATTTATTTGTTTACTCGAAAAGTCGTAGCTCAAGGCTGATCGTACTTAACCCAAATTTCATTGAATGACTCAGTGACTCTTTTAATGCTCAACAGAGTCATTGAGTCCGGACTCGGACCGTTACCAACGACAAAAAGAGCAAAAAGAAGAATAACGGTAACAGTAGTAGCGATAGTAGTTATAATCTACAGTAGTCAAGAGCCTGACGTCTGTGCCAGTTGCTGTGGGACCTTTTTGTCTCGTCGTCATCGTTGCTACCATCATCATTGCTACCATCGCCTTTAGGTCTTTAAGCCATGAAGACAAAAAGACCCTAGTGCTAATTGTGCATATGTCACGTGACAGATTACAAGTATAAAATCTAAAATTTTTCAATTTTTTTCAACTTTTAAATTTCATTTCTTCTTTTTTTTTTCCTTTTTTTTCTCTTCATAATCAAGTTCTCTCCCTTCATGGTTATGTTCTGTACTGCCATAACTGCCTCGGTTTGCTCTTATCGGGGCGGTATAGCTTAAGGAGTGTTTCTCGTGGCCCATGGCTTTTCTCAGAGAAGAGCTGTGATCGTCGCGGGAAGAGAGAAGAGCAATGTCCAATTCCAACAAGCCGGAGTGTTTTCCTTTCTATGGAACTCGCTTGACGTAGTCGAATTCGACATATTTACGCTCCCACCGAGCGTCAATTTCGGGGAATAGCTTGTGTTGTTGTAGCTGTGCTCCATGGCCGTGCTTTGCGTATTGACACAGCGCGGCCTTTTTTATAAATGAACCGTGATTTAATACATTTCTTGTGATTCTACTGTATATATTTCTTGTGCCCGTAGATCCGGCTATGTAGTGCTTGTTTGGTGAAAAATAAAGTATGTTGATTGATTTATTGACAAAAAAGGACCAGTGTCTACAGTATCTCTATTTATTTTCACCCGCCTTTTTGTTTTCTACTTGCGCTACATCACCAATCAACAAAACCACCAACAACCAACAACACCATGCTTCGCGTCGCGCTGCTATCTCGAAACCTCTACCGCGCGCACCCACGTCTGGCGCTGGGCAGACGCCATATCTCCTGGTTTGCCAATGACAGCACCCCTCACTCAACCCCATTATCCTCGGCCACTACCTCGGATAATACCATCTTGCCACTCAAAGAGCAGATGGCCAACCGCTCCCTTAGCAACCCAAAGCTACAGGCCGAGTTCTACCGCGAACTGCTTGCGTCAAACATGCCGCAAGTCGTTGTTTCCCGCTACGAGACTACCGGTGTCGCCCACGACCACGAGTGCACCGACTTGTACATCACGTCACTCAAATCTCTAGGCGAGCACGACAAGGCTGCTCGCGCCGAGAAGGCCCTGGCAGCAGCGACACAGGGCCAGCAGAAGCAGTTGCGGCCACTACAGTCACCATCAGGCAACTCGCTTTTTGATGGGAACGTGGGCTCTTCCAGCGAGCCCGTGTATGTGATAGTAGAGGAAAGCAACCTCGCCATGTTGCTCAAATGGCTCAAGTGGATTATCCCCATGGGTTTTTTCACCTGGGGCCTCTACAATAGCTACGTTATCGTTGGCAAAATTGGCTCGGCTATTAAGCGCGCTAGCAACAGCGGCGAGTTCCCTGGCGGCGAGTTCCCTGGTACTAGTAGTGACTCTAAAAACCTTGCCGACAGCGCCAATGGCACCAAGTCGACCGTCAAGTTTTCCGACGTTCAGGGAGTTGACGAGGCGCGTGCAGAACTTGAGGAAATTGTTGAGTTTCTCAAGGACCCTGCCAAGTTCACGGGCCTTGGTGGTAAGCTGCCCAAGGGTGTACTGCTGACGGGCCCACCCGGTACCGGTAAGACGCTGCTGGCGCGTGCTGTTGCCGGCGAGGCTGGTGTGCCCTTTTTTTTCATGAGCGGCTCCGAGTTTGACGAAATGTATGTTGGTGTTGGCGCCAAACGCGTGCGCGAGCTTTTTGCCTCGGCGCGCGCCAAAGCCCCAGCAATTGTGTTCATTGATGAGCTTGATGCCATTGGCGGCAAGCGTAACCCCAAGGACCAGGCATACATGCGTCAAACACTCAACCAGCTGCTTGTTGACCTCGACGGCTTCTCCCAGTCAACGGGTGTGATCTTTATCGCGGCAACCAACTTTCCTGAGATGCTAGACAAGGCGCTCACGCGGCCGGGCCGCTTTGACAAGATTGTCCATGTTGACCTCCCCGATGTGCGCGGCCGCATTGCTATTCTTAACCACCACATTAAAAAAATTGAGGCCGGCAAAGATATTGACACGTCAGTCCTAGCGCGTGGCACCTCAGGGTTTTCTGGCGCTGACCTTATGAATCTTGTCAATCAAGCTGCAATTCATGCATCGCAGCAGAAAGCCGTCTCGGTTAATATGGAGCATTTTGAGTGGGCCAAGGACAAGATTCTGTTGGGCGCTGCGCGTAAAAGTATGGTACTTACTGAGGAAACAAGAAAAAATACTGCTTTCCATGAGGCCGGTCATGCCATCATGGCGCTCTACACACCAGGTGCTACAAGCCTTTACAAAGCTACAATTCTGCCGCGTGGCGACGCTCTTGGCATCACGTTCCAGCTCCCGGAAATGGACAAGTACGACCAGTCGCAGCGCGAGCTGCTAGCCCGGCTTGACGTATGCATGGGCGGCAAGATTGCCGAGGAGATGCTGCTGGGCAAAAACCAGGTCACAGCGGGCTGTTCGTCAGATCTGCGCACCGCTACTTCCGTTGCGCGCGCCATGGTCACGGCCTACGGAATGTCGCCGGCGATCGGGCCCATGCAGCTCGAGGAGAACTGGGGCGATTGGAGCGCTGCGACACGCCGGTTGGCGGAGCAGGAGATTGTGCGGTTGCTCACGGAGAGCGAAAGCCGTACGCGACAGCTCCTGCGGGCGCATGAGCTTGAACTACAGCGGCTGGCAGAGGGCTTGATTGAGTACGAGACACTGGATAAGGAGGAAATGGAGCGGGTTGTGCGCGGCGAGCCGCTTTCCAAGCCGCGTCTAGTGACAAACCCGGTTGTCAAAAGCGAGGATATCAAGGACCGTCGTGCTCATGCTGCGTAAAATCTAAAGGTCGAAGGGACCGTAGAGTTTTGTGGACTTCTGCCCCGTCATGTATATAAGCATCACCATTTATTTATCAATTCATCTCCATTTTCATTCAATTTTGTAAATGAACAAGATAAGTAATGAACTATCTCACATTTTGCTTTTCATACCAAGCACGCATTATGGTAAGATGTGATAACTAGTAGTCGTCCACTAATGATATATTAGCAGCAGAGTTGGGGATACTGTTTTCAGTGTACGCAAATTGTCCAACTTTCTTCTGGATCTGCTCCATCTCCAGCTCCGTTCAGTATTAAAAAGGGCCTTATCTTCTTGTTGGAGTGCTACAAATGCCTATAATCAATTGCCGCTGCTGCTATTATTGTTAGCTTGTTCTCTGGAGCTTCCATAGCGTGACAGTTTCAAGATTGATTTCTTGCTGATTTGTGCTGCTGGCAATGCAATGCTCTCCTAGATGACTGTCAATTATTGTTTCAACAACTGGTTCAATCCTCTTGCGCAGCTTTTTCATTTCGTGCACGGCCTTGATAGGCTTGCCATTTGATGCAACCTCGGCCAACATGATATTGTTGTGTCGTCTGCACCCTTGTTTTTGACTCGTCATCGGCACACAAATTCCCATGCTGATTCAGTGATCTCTGCCTTATGAGTGTCAATTATCACTGCTGATATCAGGGTTCTAATTATTTCTGCTGTTTTCTGCTGCTGCTTGTTAGTGTCTTTGCGTTACAGTTTGTGCTTGTTAGTCAGGACATTGAACGTCTTCCTGTAAAAAGCCATTTGCCTCAGGCAATTGACAGTTTAGATGATCCTGCAGTTGAAACCACGGATTTTGCCTTTTGCCCATTATTATATAATTGTTACTGGCGCTGCTTTTCATAAATCTTTCTTTCATGCCGTAGAAGTTCTTATTCACGACCTTAGATAAAGTCGGGTTCTTAAGAGGATGTCTACAGCGTACGTCATGAGTACACCATCTATCTTCAACCTGATACATACTGCTGATTATTATTGTTTAATTTAGATGCGCCTTGATGGCAATATTGTCCAATAGTCCAATCATGCATTTCTCAATAAACACGTTAATGACTGTGAAAGTCTACTACTGTTATAATGAGCCAACTCCCGCCTGGTGATTTCAGTTAATGTGAATTGTCTAGTTGACGCTCGTCTGGCAGCCAACTTGACTTTCTTGTATACATTTGGGTAAGCAGAGTCATCTAATGCAGGTTCCTCCGTGAAACTTGTAGAGTCTTCGTTTCTATTTCTCTTGTCTTTTATAGCTGTCTCTATTGTCCAAGCCGCCGAATCCGTTGCTCGGAAGAGTCCATTGGTGTCTGTTTCTAGTCTGGAACCACCAGCTCACTTAAAATTGTTATATAATGAATTTAGCTTACATGGACCGCCTCTATCAATGTTGGAAACCCTGCGCAAGGATCTTGTAGGATCCCTTGCTGAGCATTTGTAAACAAGAGAATCACCGTCTAGCTTCCCTAAGTATAGAACACGGATGAAGTCCCCAGTGGTGTTGGGGCCAAGATATTTCAGCCTAGGCTCTTTCCCTCGTAAATATTTCAAAGCTAGAGACCGTTTGTGCTTTCTGGCCTTGCTTGAATATGTTTCCCTGTGTTGTTCTCATGGGCACATTTCCAAGTCGTCGTTAGAGAATCAACCAAATCAGTATTTAAGAAAAGTCCTAAATCCCAAGTCCTGTTTCCTCTTTTCCGGTTTGGTCTTTGGTGGGTTCGAAATCATGTCTCCACCCCCCGGTCTCAAACGAGCACCTTTACAATTCGTGGTGATTTTTTGACCAACACCAAAGCGATTGAGATCCAAAGTCCAGTAAATTCACCCAGAATCCTGATTTTGTTTGTCTTTTCTTAACTGCCATTGTGTTTTATATACTAGTATACGAAATATCAACTATCTCCCCGGTGCAATTAATTCGACCACAGCTGCAATCTCCACCTTGAATTCAACACCCGCCTATTTTTTTTTACACCTAGAATGAGCACGTCTCCTGACCAAGACTCCGGCCCTGCAGTGGCGGCGAAAGTCGCAACCGTGGCTACGGCTGCTGCTGCTGCTGCGGTAGCCTCTGATCCCACCGCCGTACCCGTCGTGGCCACCGCGGCGGCGACGGCGCCAACGGCCGCTGAGACGAACGAGCTCAGCGACAGCAACGACCACGAGTACGCACTCGAACCGACATCCTCCTACGGCTCCTCGTCGTATGTGTCCTCCGACGACGACGAGTACGACGACGACGATTACGATGAAGACGAGGACGACACAGACGGCGAACCCGTTGAGTACCTCTCGGACGCCCAGGCCGAGTGGGAAGAATCAATAGCACAAATCCAGAGTCTGTTGACTTGCATTCTCATCCCCGTGGTGGGCAAGTTTTTTGGCCGCCGATTTTCCTACTTTGGTACGTGTGTTTTAACTGCTAGTTTTTTTTTTTTTTGTTTATTTATTTGGATTCTGTTGGTTTGGGGTTTGTTTTTTGGGCGGTTCACGGTACCGGACGGTCTGTGGATGGTACACAGACTGCTTCAGAAACCCTTTTCACATCACCGACATCTACCAATTCCTGCATTGATTTCATTTATTTGCTAACGCTTTATTTTTTATAGTCTGGGGCAAATTCGCTGAGTACAAGTACGGCGCCAAGGTCGTCATCACTAGTGAAGCCGCGTTCGAGGCCACCACGGCGCTTCAGTCTACTGTTGTGATATAACCGGTAACTGCTATTCTTGGTTCTTTCTGTCTTTTTTTCATTATCTTTTTTTTTTTGCTATTTCGGTTCCCTTTAGTCCCCTGATTACAACCCGTCCGGGGCAGCATCACGTATCATATATGCCATTCTTCAAAACTACAATTGTAGCATATCAACAAATCTAATAAAACGAAAAGAAAAAAAACCCTTTCTGCACAATACATACATACCTATCCGCGCAGTAAAATATAAATATAGCCTAGCCACACTTCCTGCTTGCCTTCCTCATTTTGAGTGAATAAGCAGGCCATCAAGTTTGTTACTCTCCTCGTAAACCAGGGTCTTGCTCAGCATGTCCACTTTTTGAATTACTGGGCTGACAAGTTCGGTTTTGAGCCACTCGTCCAGGCTCAGCAGCGCCTCGAGGTCGGCCGCCGTGCCACCCGATGAGAATGTGAGCACGTGGCGGTACGCTGCAATCCAGATATCGCAAAGTGACACAAACGTCTCGTGCACATCGGGCACAAACGGGAGATGCATAACCGTGAGCAGCGAGAACTCGCCCGCGCTGCTGCTCTTCCGGCTCCTGCTACCGCTGCTGCTGCTGTTTACGGCTGCCGCCACGTCGTTGCTGCCGCTGCTGCTGTTGTTGGTGCTGCTAATCATGAGCCCGTTATTGCTGCTGATGATGCTTATCGCCGCGCTGTCGGCGCCGTCGCTACTACTGCTCGAGCTGATCCAGTTAATGTTGCCGCTGATGCTGTTTTCCTTGCTGCTGCGCGATTTGAAAAACCGCGAGAGCTTCTTGTGTGTGCTCGAGCTGCTGCTGCCGCTGCTGCTGCCGTTGGCCCGGCTGACTATGCTTGCGTCGGGGCCGGCGCCAGCTGAGCGGCTGGTGCTGTCCTGTTGCTGCTGCTGCTGCGTCGCGGTCATAGGGGCCGCGAATTGCTGCTGGGTGCCCTGGTTCTGCTGCGCAAACGCGGAGAACTCCTTGACGAGCTTGAGCAGGTCGGCCAGGTAGTCATGCAAAGTGGCGTTGTTTTCCTCCGTCAGCAGGAGCAGGGCCGGCAGCGAGCCGCCCAGGCAAAACCAGCTCACAGCCAGGTCGGCAAAGGGTGAGGTGGCCATCATGGCACTGATTTCAGGTTTGGTGAGATGCACCGTGTTTAGCCAAAAGATTTGACCACTACCGGGTTTTTCCTTTCCCCCCACAAAAGAAGAAGAAAGAGGTGGGTTAGTATCTACATGGCCATCCAAAAAAAATAAACATGTATTAAATTGAATAATAATAAAAAAGGGCAGTCAGCGGCGGACTTACATATTGCGGAGGTACTCGAGCGAGACTATGCGTTTGTCAACAACCGATTGGATTGTGTGCATCGTGGGCGCAAAAGAGAAAAGGGACAATTAGAAAAATCTACCAAAAGGATAATTGAAGGATGTGGATCGGGTTGTTGCCCGGGGGAAGTGTCTGCGATCGGGTGCTGCTGCTGTTGGTGTGCCCAAAATGTCGGTGATGGAAGGAAAAAAAGGGGTAGGCCCATCAGGGTCGGATGGTTTTGTTTTTTCCAAACGAACTGCTCGTTTGGTGTCTCCTGTCTTTTTTTTTTTTTTTTTTTTTTTTTTTTTTTTGGTGAGGGGTGACCCCCTCTTTTTTTTTTTTTTTTATATTTATTTTTAAAAAAAACGTTTTTT
>Ga0160505_100489_pt1 | contig 22677 bp, 9 predicted proteins | sample DIDeMG_FD_108225 | JGI IMG/M metagenome (GOLD analysis project Ga0160505, IMG submission 108225) | Enriched chicken feces microbial communities from UW Madison campus, WI, USA - DID2874_E49_Stillage MG | ecosystem: Host-associated > Birds > Digestive system > Large intestine > Fecal ... | reverse complement strand
TTTATTGTTTTATTTAATAAAAAAAAAATTATTATTTTTTTAATAATAAAATATTTATAATAAAATATTTTTTTTTTTTTTATATAAAAAAAAAAAAAAAAAAAAAAATTTTGGAAAAAAAATTTTTTAGATAAAAAAAAAAAAAAAAAAAAAAAAAAAAAAGATAAATAGGTAATCAGTTTATTGTCCTTACATCAAATAGTTACATACAAAATTATAAAACAAAATGTTGTAAAAAGATAATGTTTCTGTTGTTGTTTTCTTTCAGGAAAAAAAAATAGATTAAATATGATATATAGATGAAATTATGTATATATGGTATTATGATACAAGACAATAAATTTGAAGCCAACTAGTTGTTGTTGTTGCTGTTGTTGTTGTTATAGTTGTTGTTTCTGTTCTGATACCTCTTGTTGTTGTTGTAACCTCCTCTATTAGATTGGTATCGGTTACCGTTATTTCTATTGAAATTGTTATTGTTGAAGTTGCCTGGACCATTGTTGTTAAAATTTCCCGGGCCATTGTTGTTGTTGTTTCCAGGACCGCCGTTGTTAAAGCCATTGTTAGGGCCCATCATGAAGGGTGGCATGCCCATGTTAGGCATTGGCGGCATATTAGACATTGGTGGCATGTTAGGCATATTAGGCATATTAGGCATATTAGGCATGAAGGGCATACCAGGCATCATAGGCATTGGCGGCATGGGCATACCCGGGATCATAGGCGGCATGGGCATGCCAGGAATCATGGGTGGCATGGACATCACTCCAGGCATGAGGGGCGGCATGGTTGAGTTTAGACCGTCCTTAGTAGAGATTTCGCCGTCAACGGATTCGGGCGACTCACTTTTATCGTCAACTTCTTTGAGTTTCTTAGCTTCATTACCAGTCGCCTCAGACTCATCCTCAGAATCGCGCTTACGTTTTCCGGTATCAGAAGAGAGTTCCGCTTTTTCAGCCTTGGGGGAATCTAGACCCTTCTCCTCTCGGTACTTTTTAACGCGCTCCTCCATCTCAGTATCAGGCTTGAGCGAATCTAAAAGAATCTCATCGGCACCACACTTGGGACAGATGAAATCATTATCTAATAGAGACTGCTGGATACCCTCTTCGGAATAGGTGGTATTACAGCATGGCGTCTTAACAGGCTTTGAAAATAGACGATGAGAAATAGGATCTTCCAGCTCTGGGTCGTCAGGCTTACCCGTCTGGTCTTTGCTGGCCTTGGCTTTATCTTGAAAGTTCTTCCAGGACGATTCGTCAGCAACAGCTACAACAAACTCGCCTTCACCGTTGATCATATACGTGCCACTATCTTCGTCAGCAGGTTTGGCAACCGTCTTCAAAAAACTCTTGGGAATACCAGTTGTTCTTCTGACGCGTTTTCCTTCCCAAGTAGGATCATTGTTAGTAGGACAGGCTTGGATCCAGTGGCCTTTCTGGCCACATCTGTAGCACACGTAGCCAGGTGGAGGGGGATGATCAGGGACATGAGGCTGATGATTGGGCTTGTAGTAAATAGGTGTCGCATTGGCCATGTGTTCTTGAGTTTGTTCCCATTGTTGGCCTTGGGCTTGGAACATGGCAGAAATCATATCTTCTTCATTACCGGTAGGAATTGGGGTAGTGACGGCAGGCGCAACACTATCTGTGCCACCGACTTTCTGTGTTCGCTTAAGATCATTTCTGCCACCACCCATAACTGGCATGCTTCCAGAAACATAACGAATGGCGGTGCCCTTTCCGGGCCTTGAAGCAGGTAGTCGTCGAGCGGTAACGGACATTGATCTGGAGATAATTTCGGTGTCATCTTTATATTCTTCTTTGGTGTCAGGGTTGCTGATAATAAGATCGAAGCTATCAGCGGTGTCAGAGAGTTTGTTCGCTAATAAAATTTCTTTCTTAAGGTCGAAAATGGAGATTCCAGTACCATCGAAAAGTACTTTTGACGGCTCTTTCTGAGACTTGAACTTATAGTAAACAGCTGAAGACATACTGATGGAAGTGTAATAAGCTATTCGATTGAAAACAAGTGATTAATTCCCTGTATTACAGTTTTTTTTTCTTTTTTTTGATTTTTTTTTTTTTTTTCACAAATCAGTCGTTAGCTTTTCTAATAAAAAGGAGAAAGGGCAGTTCAAACAAAACAAAAAATGATGTGGAACTATGGTTTATATTAAAGATTTTCTTAAAGAACTACTATTCTTTCTAAGAAAAAACTAGACAGATAAAACAGGTATAAAATTCAAAGATGACTTTTTTCAAATCACCAAATATATTGATCTGTAATGGTTAGGATTTATAAATAAACCAAGCCTTATAAATAAATAATGCGATCCAAGCAAAACTCTGAAATTTTTATAGCTTCTAAAGAACTATAAACTCGCACAAATAAAAGAAATGTCGTAAATAGATGAAATTAAGGTGGTCTCGGAAAACAAAAAAAAATGCAGAGGTAGAAAGAAGGAAGAAAACAAATTTTTTAAATTTGGTGGCAACACATTGGTATTTATACTTTTGACCCAAACCCTCAAATCTCCACAGTATTATTCAGACTGTAGGTAGATTTGAGACCATGTATATAAAAGGATAGAAATCTTCTGGAAAAACAATTCTTTCCAGTTTGACATCACTTTTTGAACACAAAAATACAAATCAAGAATTTTTCAGGTTCACGTTAGCCAAAAAAAACAAAAAAAACAAAAAATCGTCTAAAAATAAACACTACACCTTAATTCATCACTGTCTTTTATTCCTAATAATACAAAAATGTCGTACGAACTCTACAGAAGAAGCAGGTATGTATTTTAGCTTCAGTAATACATTTTCTACAACTATATATGTAAGTGAACAAAATAGTAATTAAATATTTCATGAAGCTTGGGAACTTCCCTCACTGATGCCCTCGACCAACTCATCTCGTAAGTAATAAAAAACGAAATACTGGTTTGGTTCCATTCCTTGTTAACAAATAATTAGAGATTCCAAGATTCAACCTCAATTGGCCATGAGGATATTGTCGCGGGTAGGTTTTTTTCGTATATGATTCTTGTCAGTTGGCCTGTTGTTAACTTGTTTCTCTAGTTTGATGAAATTATCATGACCCAATTGACAGAACAGGTCAAGTCGAGGCTAACTTTAAAGGGCCATTTGGATACCTATAAGGGTATTGACGACGTTTGGACCTTCATCGTCAAGAATGTCAATTTTAAGACCGACGAAGAGGGAACGATACATGCAGATAAAATTAAGATTGTTGCGTGTAACTCCAGAAGATCGAACGAAAACTAGATGGATTACTGATTCGAATTTCTGAAAGCTTCAACTGCGATTTATGGATGTTGCTTTTCTCTTCTCTTACGTTACTCTGTAATGAGAGATTCAGAGTACGTGCTGAGTATTTATTTATTCCTCAAATACATACAGTATGTCAAATATGCTTGATTTTAATCAATTATTTGAGATAATCATGATTTACGCGTATCAGCCTGCTAATTGATATTGGCCGTACAAGATTGTTTGTTGATAGCTGTAGATCATAATTACATATTACTGATTAAGTTCTATTGATAAACAAAAGGAAGGTTCGGTGTTTTTTTCAACGTTGTTAAATTTATATGATACTTTAAATAAAGTATTGAAAACAATCAGGGTTAGGTTTAATATTGTCTTCAAAAAAAATGAAAAGGCGGTTTTGCTTTCCAGCGTTTTAACTTGAGCATTCAAACCAAGCTAACTGCCGATTGTTTTCCCCGACAACAGTAACAATCTGCATATACTTTTACTTTCACTATGAGTATCAAATGGGCAGATATTACTGCCGAGTTCACTGAAGCTTGCACCAGTATGTCATTTCAGCTCATTTTTTTTGTTCAGATCATAACAACAACTAACAGCATTCTTCAGAGCTGCAACCTGGTGAACTGGTCTCGACAGATAACTTCAGTTTGTACTTGGGTGGTCAAGCCTTAGAGGTTAGTTCATTTTAATACCTTTATATGAGCATTACCAACTGACATTTGTGCTTTATTTATTTTAGCTTGGATATGACAAGATGGATACTGGATTGATCTACAAGCCCTTGAGTGAGGAACTTCTGGATTGCCCTAAGCTCACTACATCTGATCATGCCTCGTTGCTGATTGATCTCATTATTTCAAGAGAATCCTCATGGCTTCACGGTACTATCTTACTTCAAAATCTACTAAGTTGCCTCCAGTTTGAGAATTTGGTTCTTCACAAGCTAGGATACGGTGTCGAAAGACTGTACTTGTCGGAACTCACTAACTTTTTCAGCGATCTCGGTGATGGTCCTGGGACCCCCGAGGCTTTTGAAAAGGTGTTTGAAATTTACTTGGTTGGAGTTGCTAAATCTACTGGCCTTATTCTGGCTAAATCTAAATCGATTGTTGTCTCTGTTGAGGAGGAGAAAGCTGATTTTGAGTATGGTGGAAATTACTTGGACACAATTGAAACTAAGGATATTATTGCCCTTTTAGAAGTTGCCATGAAGTGGGTGAGAAGTCAGAAAAAGCTCAAGAGTTCAGAGAACGATGAAGCTGCTGCCAGCACATTTAGTGGACTTTTGGATCGACTAGAATTCCGCACTGAGTTGTTATATGTTTACAACGAGAAGAAGCAACCTAAAAAATCACACATTACAAGAGCAGTTGAGCTTGTTGATAAAATTTCAGGGTCTTTGGTTACTTCGATTCCTGAATCCACATTTGATCCCTGCTTTAGCAACAAGATCCAGTCAAGGGTTTCTAATACCAACCCATTGAGATCTATTGAAAAACATACGATCGAAAAAGCATACGCCAGTCATAAAAGTATTCTTACTACTGTTGAAAGTTATCGGGATGTTCACAAGGTTACCAAGTCTATCGACCTACTTTCTTTCTTTGTTTCTACAGCGAGTAAGACTGACGTTTTGACTCTAGCTCGTACCTTTCTTCAAGTCATCACTCAAGTCACAGATACCCATATTCTTGGTCAAAAAATTTCCAACTTTGCTCTTGGTGATCTGAAGGAATCAACTGGTCCTACAATCATGCATTTGTTGGAAAAGCAATTCACTGAAGTTGATAACACCAAGTTCTTGGGTCAATTGGAACTGGCTTATGACGGGTTGCTTAAGGCCAACATGGTAAATAGATCAAGACAAAGACAACTTTTGTCTCATTGTATTGTCGTTTGGGATTCATTGCAGATTTTCGCTGAGGAGTTTGAAGACCAAGTTAATCAGTACATGATCAAAAATGGTAAGCAGCCTGAATCTTTCCTTGTCAAGGGTGAAAATGGCAAGTCTACCTCTATTCCCGCCTTTCCTATTTCTTCATGGACCATGATGCGTAAAGTTCAGATTATGATCTGGGTAGTTTTGCTTGGATTTGAACTTGACATTTACAAGATTTGGGAGTATGGTTACATGTACAGATATGCCGCTTATTTGGTCATGACGCAAGCATCTCATTTGCAAAGAACACTCAACTATCTTGAACAAACTGCATTGGGCATTGCCAACAACAAGATCAAGGTTCACGTCCCTAAAAATAAGACGGGAAAAGCTGCTAACCAGAGTGCCATTAAAAAAACCGTTCTTTCTGAGCTTCAACAAAGCATTCAATATATCACAACTCTTGCTACTGAAGCAGACGCAGTTCACTATCTCTGCAATGCCAATAAGCATCTGTCTGAGGCTGCAGTTTTGGCTGGATACACAAGTCGTCCTGAGACCATGACCGCTCATACCTCACCCGAGTTGCTCTATGGTTTGCGAATGAAGCCATTTTCTTCTGTCGGTGTTCCCGAGCAACCTGGATTTGAGCGTATGGTGAGAACAACTCCTCCTGCCACCCCTGAGGAGACCCTTGCTCTCATTAAGGAAAAGCTTGCCAAGGCAAAACGTAGCAGTGACTGGTGCAAGAATCTTCTTGATAGATTTGGTCCTGCTGTGATTGAAGCCAACACTGAACTTAAGCACATTAGGCGTTCTGCTATTGGTATCTCAGTTTCTAGCAGTATGTTGGAAAAGTTTGCCAATAATAAGTTTACTGGTAAGGAAACTACTCCTCCCACTGTTTCCATAGAGAGAAAGAGCTACCATTGGTTCTTCCCGGTTCTCACTTTTAGAGCTGCGCCTGCTAAAAAATAGATGAAAACAATATGTGTGGTTGTTTTTTGTTTTCTAACCTTGGGTTTCTTGTCCAAATCTTTTTGGGGCTTTGAGCCTTGGGTTTTACGTTTAAAAGTGTATCGTAATATATTTAATGAATATGTACGGTTTGTATATAGATGTATTTTTTCATCATCATCATTTTCTTGAGGATAAGTTCTATGCAAATTTTCATTTTAAGAGTAGTCAAATTAAATTGAATCATCAATTGTTGATCCTCACTCCTCCAGTACTAAATTCAGCTCAATGCTAGTTTAATATGGCCCATTCTAAGATACTCTCCAAGATCCCGCAACAATTCTTTCAGGCTACAAACTTGCATGCTTTTGTTTTGTTGTTGATAAAAGTATATATATATGAATTTGACTGTTTGTAATTAAGCCTGATAGTTGAGTAGTTGATTATCTCCGAGATGCAGATAAGATACGCAATCTTTTTGTTATTTTTATGTTTTTTGATCACAACTTATCATCCTGGCAAGCAACTTATAAAACCAATTTCAAGCCTTGGATAGTGTTATTCTGCATTTAAGCTCATTCACAGACTAAAACAGGCAATAAGAAATCTTTCGAGAACCCCAATTCCCTTGGCTTGGACAAGTGCCAAGAGCCAACCATAAAATAAAATTACCTGTCTGATGAATTTGTATTGAATAAACAATAACTGTATGGATGAATAACTAGTAACTACATTTTTCTTCTTTTTTTTTTTGGCTTGCGTTTTTTTACATATATATTAACACTTTCTGTGTATGTTTATCTTTTGTTTTCTCATGCTATTAAAGGGTAAACACTTTAGAAAAGTTCGTCAGCGTAGGGCAGGTTGTGGACCTGGCCAACGGCACCAACGGCAACAGGACCGCTAGAGAGGGCAGAGGCAGCCTCAGCAATGGCGTCAGCAGAGACGGCAGCGTCACCGGCAAGGACAGCGGCAACAGGGTTGGCATCGACAAGGTCGGCAGCAGCGAAGCGGACAGCAGCAGAAGCCTTCTTGATAGCCTCTTCACTAAGAGAAGCAGAAAGACCCTTGATCTCCTTGGTAGCGAGAGCAGCAGCATCGCTAACAGCAAGAGCGCTGGCACCAGAGATGGTAACTGACAGCAGAGAAGCATCAGAGTATGGAGAGTAAGAAGTGTTGATGGTAGTGCCAGTCTTGTTGGCAACGTGACTCAGCAGAGAAGAGCCGACAGACCACTTGACGTTAGAAGCACCGCCCAAAACGTGAGCAATGACAGAGTTGGCAGGGTTGACGGAAGTGGAGGGGAAAGCAATAGTAAGAGCGTTAGCACCCGACGACTTGACGCGAACCTCACCGGAGTGAGCCTTGGTGGCAGGGCTGGAAAGAGCAGAACCGGCAGAAAGACCACCAAAGTACTTGCCAACAAGGGCAGCAAGGTCACTCTCAACAACAGAGTTACCAACAACGGTAATGTTAGACTTGGTGAAAGCAGAGCTGGCAAAGTTCTTGACTTGGTCGATGGTGACAGGGCTGTAAGACTCAGCGAGCAAAGAGTTACCGAGACCGTTGTGGAAAGCAGCAGAGTAAGCAGCCTCGGTGGAAACGAAAGCAGCGTCCTGAGCAGCGGCCTGAGCCTCAAGGGCGACAAGAGGAGTGACGTCCTCAATGAGCTCGTACTTGTTGAAAGAGGTGTTGGCAAGAACGTCACCGAGAGCCTCGACGAAGTAAGGAAGGTCCTCACGGAGGAACTTGGCGGTCAAAACAATGTTTTCACGAGAAAGAGAGGTGGAAAGCTGGCCACCAAGGAGCTCAGTCTCTCTGGTAAGGCGAAGAGCAGAGCGGTTGGAGGTGTTCTTGAAAGCAAACTTCTCAAGGATGTGAGCAAGACCAGGAGTGGTGTTGTAGCGGGAACCGGCCTTGATGATGACAGAGACTTGCGAAGTGGTGCGACCGTCGTCACGAGAGATGACCTTGACACCAGAAACCTCCTGAGAGGAGAAAGCGCGACGGCCAACGGTTCTGATAGTAGAGCGAGCAGCGGTGGATCGAGTAAGCATTGTGTATGATGTGATGAAAGTGTCTAAATCAATGGGAAAAGCGGACAAGAACCTGAAATGGTGATGCAAAAAAAAAAAGAAAAAAAGGAAAAAATTGTTAGATAATGGGTCTTAGAAAGACTATAAAGACAGGATTGCAGCGAGTTCAGTGGCTGGGCTTACCTTTCACTTGAATTTTGAGCAGTAGATTAAAGGAAACGGGTTGGAATATCAAGAGAGAGAAAAGGAAAGAGGAAGAGGAAGAGGAAGAGAAAAAAGGGAAAAAAAATGAAAAAAAAAAAAAAATTCGACGAATCGCACGTTTGAGAAAAAAAATCAACTGAACTTCCTTGTGCTTAGCTAACACCTAATGCACTGTCTTATGTAAATATCTGGCTGCTGCCGAGTTCAGGTCCTGGATAATTGTTCATAATACGATTAGTTGGTCAAAAGTACTAATGGTATGTTGTCAATTGATGTGGTTTGTGCCAATTCAGTAGGACTGGTCAATCGTGAAGCGCCAGTTACGCTGGCCATGGATCAAAAGCCAGTGGGTTTCTGGCAAAAACAAATGTATTCAGCTGCATTCTTATTGGCTGGAATTGGTTCACATACAAACAAAAAGATGTCAGCTAATTATCATGTAATTAATAGTGTAAGCATTATTAATTTTTGTTAGTCATGGTTATGTAGTCATTATATAGTACAACTAAATAGGGCTAGGGCAATTCATTCTTTTTGGGAGAAAAAAATTTTTATTCGCACACGAAAGAACAAAATGAAAACATGAAAAAAATGGTCGAATTTTTTATATACATAGAATAATATTAAATAAAATAACAATTAAAATAAAAATAATACAAAAAAAAAAAAATTAAAAAGAAAAAAATTAAAAAAGAAAAAAAAAAGTTTCTTGGAGCTTCAGCGTCAACATCCTCAATCGTCACAGCATCGTCGTGATTTCTTCTTCTGCCCAGTCGTATCTTCATCTGCTCGAACACATATCACCTATAAGTTCCATCTAGTGTTGACCATATCCGTTGATTCCCAGGTATCAGGTTTATTCACTTTTTTTCGATTCAGCCTTGCTTTTCCGACGACAAGCATTCCGCATACAAATGAAGGACTTGATTCACAGCTGATCTCTAATATCTTTTATATATATATCGTGGCTCATTCAGGTTTTATAAACACATAAATTTGCGTTTCTATCTAGTTGTTTCGGCCTCTCTCTTACTTTTCTAATATCACATACCTTGCATTCACACCATGGCTACTCAAGCAGTTACCGATTTGTGTAAAGTCATCCTTCGCGACGTCTATGGTGAAGTCGCAGAAACAATCGTCGGCAGTTTACTTGAACACGGTCGGCTGACGGCCCAGCAAATTGCAAAGCATACAGATCTCTCTGTTTCAGCTGTCAAGGGCGCGCTTGTCGCGTTAGTTCAAAACAGATTTGTCCTCTACTGGATTGATCCAGCGACTCCTAAAATCTGCCATTACTCGGTCAACTATAAGGAAATCGTTCATGTCCTATACACTGGCTCTATTCTCGAAATAATCTCCTCCAAGTTCGGCGATAGCAACTCAAGAGCCCCAGAGATTGTCAAAAATATCCTTGTTTACGGTCATGTCAGAGCCGCTGACTATTTGGAACACGCAAACGGCGACGAAAGCATTGACGAGGACGAATACGATTCTGACAAGACCAGAAATAGTTTATCTCGATCTATGACGGACCTGGCCATGAAGCGATACATCACTCCGCTCTTTGATTTTGACTTTCAACCTCCGGCCGATATTTACCAGCAACTTTACAAGAATCATTATGCTAAACAGGCTAGAGGCCAATCAGAAAATGCCCGTGTTGCGGCTGCAACATCAGCTGCTACAACCGAGCGCGACACACTTTTTGGCAGCAGAGATGCTCCCGACGCCGGCCTCATTCTTTTAGAAACAAAAAGTCAACATGGCGCTGTTCCTAAACGCGTTCGACGTAACCAGGTTGGCCTTATGGATCCCAAGTATACAGTTAACCCTGAAGCGGTTTTTGCTGTTAACCATGACAGATTTTTACTTTCTTTCCGCAACGATGAGCTTGCAAAGCTTGCGGCAAAGACTATTGGCCCCGTCACTGCTAAAGTATACAGACAGCTGTTACAGTGCTACGAAAACAAGCTTTTCAGATGCTCTCAGACTGTTACCCAGACTGCTGACTACTTTATCACCACCATGAGCATCATGCAAGGCCTCGATCCCACTTTAGATTTAAAGGATACCATTGTTATGCCTACGTATAATGGTGGTAAAAGAAAAGATATTGATGGGTTAGATCAGAATGGCATGTCCAAAAAGTCAAGAACCAACACTGGGGGGTTTATCATGGACAATGGTGAGGACGAAGAAGATGATGAAGACATGGATGAGAATGAAAATGACTATTCAGGATCTAAGAAAATCTCACTAGTTGATGTCACTAGACACCTTGAGCTTCTCGCCAATTCACCTTACAATTTTGTTATCAAAGCTGGTAACCGTGGTGGTGGTGAATGGTTTGTTCCCTTTGAGGAGCTCCGTGAAACCCTAAAGCGTGTCAGCTACGAACAGATTATTGAGAATAAGTTTGGCCCTCTTGCGCTTCGTCTCTTCCGCATCATTAAGGATAAGGGTATGGTCAACGATGAGCTTCTTGCTCGTACAGCCCTGCTTAGAGCTGATACCATTGCCCGGTTGGCAGCCACTCTGCATGATTTTGGCGCTTTGGATCTTCAGGAAGTCCCCCGCTCGAACGATCGTACTCCCGTGAAAACCTTTTTCCTTTGGTTCCACAGCCCTCAGCGGGCCTATGGAATTGTGTTGCAGGACATGTACAAAGCACTCTCGAGAATGTACAAGCGCATCCTCGCCGAGCGCAAGGAACATCCTATTTTGTTGGCCAAGCTGGATCGTGAAGATGTTAAAGAAAATGAGGACCTCTACCTCTCTGCTGCCGAGAAGCAAGAGATTTACGAGTTGCGGTCTTTGGAAGAAAAGCTGCTTGTCCAAATCAACCGATTGCAGGGTTTAGTTCGCATCTTTGATGACTACTGAGCTTTTATTTTGTATCATATTTAAATTTACTGTCAAGTATTCAAAGTTTAAAAAAAAAATAAAAAAGTTAATCTATTCGTGTTTTTCAATTTTGCAATTGCTCGTTCAAGATATGGATATCATCTGGATATCTTACTACCATAAAAGTTTTGAACATTATGCGAAATCATTTCTCATCAACTACGCTGCTCTAGATTGAAAACCACTTTTACTTGCAAACACAAAGAGATATAATTACAAGTACATAACTAGATGAAAAAAATAACAAGTTCTATCTAATAACTAAAGGGGAAAAAAAAGAAAAAAACAAGTGCATATCCATACCAGCTCCCAGCAAGCTCCACCGTGCAGCCGCCGCCATCAGGTCCAACTCTTGATTTACAAAGTGATTCTGTGGTTGGACCAGAAAGCAGGAGGCAAGGGGATCTTGGCCAAAGGCCGCTCAATAAGCACAATCTCGCCGGGACCAAAGGTGTCGGCAAAGAGAATGGGCCGGTACTTGCGGGTAAGCCAAAAGGCGCTGTTACTGCTACTTTCATCTGATCTTTGCTTTTCCTTTTTCCGGGTCTCCTCAACACGAGCAATGATCTCTGTTTCTTCCTCGTCCTCGATAGACTCATCAACATCAGCGCTGCCGTTGACAGTGCTGGCGTTGCCGTTGGCAGTGGTATTCTCCTCTTCTTGTGCGGTTTCATCCTCAGTGGAGATTCCAAGGCGGTTGCGTCGGCGCTTAGGTATCCTTTGAATAGGAATATTGACGCTAGTATCAAGGAATCCAAGCCAAGTACCACCCCACAGCCACATACGTTGGCTATTTTCAGGATCAAAAAAGACGCCACAGCACTTGTCCTGCAGTTCAACAAGTTGACGGGGGAGAATCTCAGAGTTCTGGCGCGACCATGAGGTCAGAGTTAGCGATTCCAAGTCGTATTCAACAACCTTGATCTCAGCAGTGACAATGACAATAGTGTTTCTGCTGGTAAACTTCAGCGCCGTGGCAACAATAGAAAATTTGCCAATGAGTTTGCTGGTGGTGGAAGCATCTAAGTTCTCAAGATCGAACAGATCAACAGCACCAGAAAGTCTGGCAACACCAAGATAACGGCCATTGTCAGATACCTGCACAAGGTGTATGCTATCAAGGTGGTTCAGTTTGGAACTGTTTTTGAACTTGTTGGCAGCCAGTTCGAGTTCAATCGGGTCCTGCTCAACATCGACAACATATTGCTGCGTGCTTTCGTCGCGAACAAGACTGTAAAGAGTAAGTTCAGAATCAGGTGAAACAAGAAGAAGGAGCTTCTTGTCATTGGCCTGATTGATGATTTTAAGCAGGCGGGCACCTTGCTCCTCAAGATCATGCGAGGGAATCTTGGTGACTTTCAGGGCCTTGCCGCTTTCAGAGGGAGTGAGGTTAAACAGCTTGGTCTCAGCAATAGTAGAGACAGCAAGCAAAGAACCATCAGAAGAAAGTTGTGCTGAAGTGATGTTCTCGTCGGCGCTCAGGGTCATTCTGCAAACAAGTTTCTTGTTCTCGCCAGCGTTGGAAGAGGCACCAATCTTCCAAATTTTGATAGTCTGGTCAGCATATGACATTAGCAGACGGCGACTGGGAATTGCCGCAAAGGGTGGTTGTTGGAGTGTGATGGGGAGTTTTCTATAGCTGCCTTCAGCGAAATTTCTAACATCGTTGATCACTAAACTGCGCTCAACACCGCCAGAAACAAGGAATGATGAGTGGTTAGATTCATGAATGGCCATGGCTCTAATATCGTGCGAATGCAGCAGCCGGCTTGAGTTGCTGGCCCATCTTCCGAGTTCCTTGTTGATCATGGTGTAGGAAATGATTTTACGGTCCACACCAGCCGAGAACACATTGTGGCCGGAGGCATCAGCGGCAAGACACAAGACATCGGCTTCGTGGGCCTTAAAGGTCTGCAGCAATGAAAATCTCGTCAGGTCCCAAAACTTGACGGAACCGGTAGAATCACCTGAAATCATAAGTTTGTGGTTTAGGACTTGCACAGACCAAACCAAAGTAGACTCCTGCTCCTTTGATTGATCGACCTTCATAGTGCCCAGAATCTTTCCCCGGAGCTCAGCCTTTGTACTCCACACTCTGATTCTGGCATCAGCAAGACCACCGACAATCTGATCATTTCCTCTCCAAGCCAGAGAGAGAACCCTAGCATCTTGGCGTTGTAAGATTCTCGAAAACTCAATGATTGAGGGACCGCCGCTAATATCGAGAATAACCACGGATCCATCATCACAACCAGCCGCAAGGCGGGTTCCATCAGGCGAGGCTGCCAAAGACCAAATCACGCCGGCGTCACACTGGTAATTGGCAATGGGCAAGCTTGTCTCCAGATCCCACTCTGTTATCGAGGTCGAACCACCAATCGAAAATAGTCTTGCGGGCTCGGAATCATCGCCTTGAGCCCAAACCAGGCCCTCGACCGACCGGCCTCTACCACCGCGCAAGGTTAATTCGTGGACCCAGACCCAACGAGGGTTCCAGATCTCAATATCACCATTTGATCTGCCGACCGCAAGACGAACGTCGCTTCCCGACCCGTCCTTCGAGAGCGGTTTACTGAACGCCAGTGCTGTAATCGAATGTGGCGTAAAATCTACAAACTGACATCTGTGAATATCCAACGAAGACATTGTTTTTGTTGGCTATGACTTTCAAGTTGGCTAGTCTCTGTAGCTCTTGGGATGTTGACAATAAAAGGTCTTCTGTAGTGTCGAAACTTGAAAAATCTTCAAAGAAAAAAATTTACAAAATTAAAAAAAAATTTCAGTGTAGAAACAAAGGTTGGGAGGAATCTAATCACGTGAAGGGCAAGGGTATTACAACAACAACGTTTTGGTCACGTGAAATGAAATATGGAAGAAATCAATCACAAAAATCACAAAAGCTTGAACGCTGTCAAATCTAGGTCTGATAGTAGAGACTTTGGGGATTATTTTCGGAAATGAAAGGTTCCCAAGCATCACTACAATTGTAGAGGGAGTAAAATTGAGACTTTGCAAAATGTCATAAGGCATTGTCTGAGAACCGAAAGCAAAAGGCAAATTATACTCGGAATATAACCTAAGTTAGAACTCACTAAGCTGTTAAACACGCGAGATGGGCTTCAAGTAATCGATAAGTTTCTGCATTTGGAATAAAATCTAGTTGTGCAAGCAATAATATAATGGCAAACAAAGATACCTAAAGAATGTGGCAAGCGGTCAAGGCCACAAGCTCCAATTCAAATTATCACACAACCGACGATCAATATGAGTGTGCTTTTTTCCAAGATGATTTTTTATGCCTGCGGAAATTGATCTGAGATGGAGAAACACATAATGACACGCAAAAAAACGACTTCCTCCCACAAGAAAAACCACTTATTAGACTAAGGCTGGGGACTATATTAGGAACTGCAAGGCTGAAGAACACCAAAGCTGGCGAGAATGAGCCGAGACTTGAGTTTTTGATTTGTATTCTGATTATGTAATATTAATAAATAGCCAATGATAATAATACGAAAAAATCTGGAACTCAAAGTTTTTGGTCTAATAATTAGTCTGCTACAAAAAATGATAACTCAAGTTACTTGACGATAATCAAAGTAGCTTATTGTGATTGAAGTTCAGATGAAAAGAAAAAATTTGAGTTAGTTTGGCAGTAATGAAAACAAAAAACACACATTCTTTTAAATAGCCTTGCTAATTAAGGACGACTAGTCTTTAACGCTCAAGCATAGATAATTTCAGTTTTATTAAGACCAGCGGTTGTGATTAATATTGAAAAAAAAATTATTGTATATTCTGAGCCCATAATATTAGCCATTTTGTACAATGTAGTGAAAACTCGCACCACTTCTTGATAATTATTTTATTCTCCAATTTCCGTTTCGAATATTTATAATGGCTCAAAATTAAAGGTTCTCACTTATTTTATCTTCGCATATAAATAACCTGTTAAACGTCTAAATAATTTGTAGTTTTATTCATAACTTTCTTCAAATATCGTTTCTCAGAACTTATCCTACTTGGTTGTTGTTTTTTGTACTAAATCCTGAATTTGAAACTTCTTCATTTCACTACAGTTATTTTAGGCATTGATCTTTTGACCCCAGTAATTTATTAATCTTTTACTGACTGTTGAAAAAATTTCAGTCATAGATTTCCCATGTTTAATTCAATTTATTTGTTGTTTCATAACACGTTACCTTTTGAAAAGAGCTTCGCCCAATAAAGATCCAAAACTTACGATGTAGATAAGAAACCTATATTGTGCTTGAAAAAAATCAGAGATATTTATTTGAAACAGATCGTCTTTGCCGTTAATAAAAGAATACTTGTCAAAACTGAAATACTTAGTATCTTTCCACATGCACCAATAAAAGTTTTTCATGAAGGAAATAGGAGATAAAAGTAGTTGTTTTGGTTGAATAATTGGCAAAAGAATGCGCAATTAATAGTTTGTTTTGAATGGCTGCTACTCAAAACTTACTTTCCGGAGGATGTTTGGAAATAATAGAATACGATGAAAATCACCTCGCGACGCTCGCTAAAGATCCAGGAGTTGCACTTTGATATTTAATCCTTTGACATTGAGAAAAAGGACAGCTAGTCGTTTGGCAGTGATTACGCAGTAAATTTGATTTTCATGGTATTGGTTCTTTACGACAGCGTTCGCAAAAGTTCATTTTTATACGAGGAAGCCGAACAGGGGGAGAGAGCCGTTGTTACTTAGCAGTGAGTAGCTTTTACTACCCTTAGCCAAGCATTTTTTTAACAAACATCCTGACCTTGGAGTTCAATCTTTTTGTAGTAGGTAACGAAATCCTCCAAAAATGAATATTGTGCGAGCTGTACATTTGTGAACATCAAAACATGCTTTCTTTCTCAAGATCTCTATAAGAGCATAATCCGAGCGAGATTGGCAAAATTCGTAACGGTAAAAACTAATAGAACTTCAAATTTCAATAACTACAATTCACTAAAATACTAAATTTTAGCTAATAATTATTGAAGCTAATGACCTTTTCTTTCTTTTTCGGTTGACTCTCTCAAATAAGATTAATTAGGTTTTGGTGCCTTATTTTTTTTTTTTTTTAAACAACATTCGTATATCTCGTTTTACTCGTGTGACGAGCTTTCTCATAACCAGTGAAACTGGATAATAAAAGCTGTGAACTTACAAACTCCTAGCTCCACCTACATCAACTTGTTATAAATGAGGAGCTAGTTATTTGGTACAATATAAAACTTCTATATAAACTTGGATAATCCTGCTGAGACTTGTTAATATTCTAACTATACTAATTATCTATTTATTCACATTATTCTAAGCCCTTAAATTTATCTAGCCTTTTTTGTTCAATTTTTTTTGCAATGACTTCTCAAACCTCTACCTCCGTTAAACTAGCTCCAAAAGATTACAAGACAGATGCAGAATTTGCCAAAGCTCTCCATGGTTCAAATACCAGTGTTGCTGGTTACAAAGCTCTACTGAATAAAAACAAGGAAGCCCAGGCTTCTGCAGTTGATGGTTATTTCAAGCATTGGGACAACAAGAATGCCAAAACTCAAACTTCTTTGGATCAAACATCAAGACTAGATGACTACGCCAACTTGACCAAACATTACTACAACCTTTGTACCGACTTTTATGAATATGGCTGGGGCTCCTCCTTTCATTTTTCCAGGTACTACCGGGGCGAAAACTTCAAACAAGCTGCAGCCAGACATGAGCATTACCTTGCTTTCAAGCTAGGTTTACAGTCAGGAATGAAAGTTCTTGACGTTGGTTGTGGTGTTGGTGGCCCTGCTAGAGAAATTTCCAGATTCACTGAAGCCAACATTGTTGGATTAAACAACAATGACTATCAAGTTGAAAAGGCTAATATTTATGCCAAAAAAGAAAATCTTGGTGACAAGGTAGCTGTTATTAAGGGCGACTTTATGCAGATGGACTTTGAAGATGAATCATTTGATGCAGTCTATGCTATTGAAGCCACTGTCCATGCACCAGTTTTAGAAGATGTCTACAGAGAAATTTTCAGAGTTCTTAAACCTGGTGGATCTTTTGGTGTTTATGAATGGGTTATGACCGATAAATACGATGAGTCCAACCCAGTTCACCGTGAGATTGCTTATGGTATTGAATATGGTGATGGTATTCCCAAAATGTATACCTGTGCTGCTGCTGAAGAGGCCCTCAAAAATGTTGGTTTTGAGATAACTTTTACAGAAAATCTGGCTGAGCTTGGTGACGAAATCCCCTGGTACTCCCCCTTATCCGGTGAATGGCGCTTTGTACAATCTTTAGGTGATCTTTTCACACTTTTCCGAACTTCTAAATATGGCAGACTTTTGACTATGAAGGGTACTGGCTTACTGGAAAAGGTTGGAATTGCACCCAAAGGCTCACAAAAGGTCACCCAGGCTTTGGAAGAAGCTGCTATCAATTTAGTTAAAGGCGCCAAATTAGGAATATTTACTCCCATGATGCTCTTCGTTTGCAAGAAGCCTGTTAATAATTGACAAAGTTAATAAAGATTATAGAAGATTTAACCTGTACAGATCAATCAATTTATCAGAATTCGAAAAATGAAAGTGATGACAACTTGTTAGTAATTTAATAGCCATAACACTTGTCTACACAATTCCCACAACCTTACATATCACCTACGTACTGCTCAAGCAAAAACTATTCACTAAAAAGATATTGCTATTTTTTTTATGTCAATCAACTGGGATACTAGAAAGTTGGTCAGGTTACATCACATAAAAGTAGGTAATTTTCGCAAAATCAATAAACAATTTAAAAAAAATTAAGGTACAATATTGTATTCTTGGATTTTTTGGACCTCCGCTGGCTAATAAATAATGAACAAAAACTCTATATGTAGAATTAAAACTTTTTCTAACTGTTGATTATGCTGTTTCTAATTTCTTCAGAAACCACATAATATTTAGGGTCTCGTAACAGTGCTATATCGTTGGAGTCATGCGATTCCAACAGGGCCTGGAAATTTTTGATTCGTTCTGTTTCCGGTTTTTTGAAGTCTGTAATACATATAGGTCAGTCTCGTGAAAACGGGAGGTGGGGATTAAATGAAATAGAGAATTGCAATGATAAATACTTACTGATAGAAAAAGTCCGGAAAAGAGCTTCTTTCTCATCATTCTTAAGTTTGGATTTTTCAAACTCGTCAAGTTTCCGAAACTTTCGTTTGAAATCCACAAAATAGTATTTTGGTTTGTAATTCTTTGCAATAAACCGCAGGAACTTTACAGTCTCCTAAAAAAGAATTTGTGTTAGCAAAAGAAAAAACATTGTACATAAAAAAATTTTGCATACGTCTTTAGAGGCCTTGTCTTCAATACTACTAGCACTGGTATCCGCCTGTGCTTTCTGTTGTTCAGCTTTAAGCCAGGCAATCTTCTGAGTAGCCCACACATCAAATGCTTCTTTTCGCTCGCGCATGGTGTCGTAAACGCCGTAGCGGTCATCATCAATAATCTTGGGATATTCAAGATCCCACTCGCTATATGGATTCAGCGGTGGGTAGTTGTCGTCAAGGAGCTGCATAAATGTTACCCTTGGGTCGATATCTTCACCCTCAATATCAGCGTCAGGAATCTCCTCATCCAGCCATGCAAGATCTTCACCCGGAGAAGACGCATCATCTGCGTCATCCGGCTGTGCATCGCTGTCTGAGTTTTCATACTCAATATCAGAACCTTCCTCAGATTCATGCGCTTCTTCAATCACAATCTTTCGATCTTGGACTTTAGGTTGGTCTGATCCTATTACTGATTCCTCTTGGTTATTCTCTTTATTTTCTGGTTGTGACTGGACAGGTTGTTCTTGGGTCGCTTGTTCTTGCTTCTTCTTTTTCTTGTCTGATTTCAGCTTTAGGCCGCGTGCTCGCGCAACTAAAAGAATGAGCTCGTCGGTATCAACTCGGTCAATAATATCCTGGACATCCTCCGGCGGTGTCCATAATGATTCGCCTGTCTTAGAGTTGTGTACAAACTGCCTTCCTGACCTTAGAAACACAAGTACCCAGTCTGTGCCTGGCAATTCGAGTCTTGAAAGAATAGTAAAAAAAAAAACTGGCATTAGTTTTTGATCTCGCTGGTCAGAACAATAGAGGGTGAGGGGGGAAATACGTACTTCAATCGGGGTCGATCAGGACTGCGCTTCTCAAATTTCCGGCGTTTTGCTGGTGGACCATTCACTTGTTGGTATTCCGTCGACATCGGGCCTCTGTTTATAATAATGTTTTCCTGTCAACGGGCAAAGAATAGTAGAAAAATCGGTCAAGTTTTTCGAGAGATATTACTTGGGTTAGGGCTGAACGCGCGATAGACGTATGTATCACTAGGGACTGTGCCAAACGTAGTATACTTGATAAAGCCACCTGTATGAGTATGGCAGGCTCAATTGACATTAAAAATGAGCAATTGACAAGTTTCTGTTAATTTTTCAGTGATTTATTTTATTTGTCCATCAGTTAATATTTGTCGGTCTTGACGATATGCATTCAGTGTTTTAAAAGCCTGTATTTCTTTGTGTTTTTTGTTTGGGATCTTCTCAACCACCACCAAAAAAAAACATCAAACCCTTCTCACCTCCCTCACCGCCCAACAACCAATTTCTATTTATTACCACACCCACCCACCCACAATCACCACACAGCTCACCCACCCACATACAAGCCAATTAATTCACAATGGGAAGCAGAAGATACGACAGTCGTACTACCATCTTTTCGCCTGAGGGCCGTCTCTACCAGGTAACTACCACACCTTTTTTTCCTCACCTTTATAAGGCGGCGTTCGCCACCAGGGCTGTGATCCTTTGGAAATTTCATTTTGCAACTAACACGAGGGCCTCCTTTTATTTATTTTCCTTTTGATATTTAGGTTGAATATGCACAAGAAGCCATTTCACATGCTGGTACTGTCATTGGTATTCTTGCACAGGACGGCGTGGTTCTTGCCGCAGAAAAGAAGGTGGCCAGTAAGCTACTTGAGCAAGATATTTCCGCTGAAAAGCTCTACACGCTTAATGACAATATGGTCTGTGCTGTAGCCGGTATTAACTCCGATGCCAGTATTCTCATCAACCGTGCGCGATACTACGGCCAGATTTACCGACGGACTTACAATGAGGAGATCTCGTGTGAACAGCTTGTGCGTCACCTTTCCGATCTCAAGCAGGGTTACACGCAGCATGGTGGTCTAAGACCCTATGGTGTGTCACTTTTGTACGCCGGTTATGACGATGACCATGAATTCCAGCTTTTCCTCTCCAATCCCTCCGGTAACTACAGTGGCTGGAAAGCGACCTCAATCGGTAGCAACAACAGCACGGCTCAGACTGTGCTTAAGCAGGAGTTTAAAGAAAATCTCCCACTGAAGGATGCTGTGGCATTAGCAATCAAGGTGTTGTCAAAGACCATGGATTCAAGCACACTGTCAAGTGAGAAGGTTGAGTTTGCTACAATTGGAAAGAATAAGGACGGCAAGATTGTGCAAAAAATCTGGTCCCCTGCTGATATTGATTTGCTCATCAAGGAGTCCGGCCTGGCTAAGCCTCAGGAGGATGATGAGTAGATGGAGGTTGTGGCTTTGTAGATTTTGTTGTTAAATTTATATAAAGAATACTACGATATTACAAAAATGGAGGAATGGGGTTGATAACAGCAGTCTGTGTGCGTAGTACCATCTAGCTGGTCTACGAGACAAAAAGTTGCTTGAGGGTTTTGACTCTACCGTCAAGTAAATATTGACTCTGGATAGTTTTTTTTACACCGTCATTGCCACTACTGCTCGCGGTAGCCGGGAATAATTGCTGCTCCTGATGGTTAGGTGATGGGTAAAGCTGCGACGCCGGCGCCTCAAAGACAGTACACATTTTAGAAACAACCTTACGGGGTGGGTTAAATAACTGCATCTGGTAGTCATAGTTTGACAGTAACGGGTCCGATAGCGGCAATGGCGGCGGTCGCGGCGGCGGCGGGCCTGAAAGCCACATAGCCGTGCAAGTAAACATATGGACAAGTGCACCTACTGGCCGCTTTAAAAAATAATCCATTTCCTCGGCAGTACCCTCATAGTTATGGCGCCAGCTACTACTAATACTACTACTGTTGCTGCTGTTGCTACTGCGGAAGTAAGGATTGTGTCTACTGCGGCTAGAGGTTCTATTGGTGCCGTCAAACAATTGGCGGTTTAGAGTTATGAGATTGTTGGTTTCAAATTGCTGCTGCTGCTGCGGATGTGGCGACCTAGTCCGGCTTCTAGCCCTGTTCACACGCCAGCCCACCATTGGCCTGCGGGCCGCCGAATAGCTGCTAGGAACCACAACTCGGCGCGGCGACTTGTCATCAAGCCAGATACTGAACCAGGACTCAAGGGTACTTTCAATACGCTTACGCTCAAGCTTAAGCGCCAAACGCGATGTGTACGGTCCTACCGCAGCGGTGCCTGCGGGCGTGTCCACAAGGATGTGACGCTGCACAAGCTCAGTGCGCGGCGGGCGCTTCCGCAGCGCGTGGGCAAGCCGCTCACTGTGAAGCCGCCGTTGCAATGCAAGCAGCAAGCGCGTATTAGCCGGGTCCGACGTGGGGGCTAGCCGTGCCGGTGTGTAAAGGATATTGCGCGCTGCAAGGGCTGTGGCTGGCGGCCGCCGGAACCGCTCGAGCACGGCGTGCGCCGTTGCGCGCCGCGTTTGGAAAAGGGTAGGGTCAATTGTCAGTGCGTGCAGTCGCCGGTTCAGTAAAAGGGTTGTGGCATAGTCGCTCGAGTCAAGGTAGCTGAGAATGTTTAGTAGTAGTTCATCGGGCAGGGATAAGAGATTGGTTTTATTTTTAGTGCTGTTACTGGTGATATTTAGGTAATTGAGAAAAGGGCTTGTGAGACTACCGTTGTTAGTGGTAGTATCCAAAGGCATGGTTATAATTTAATTTTATATAAAGTCTCTGGTATCGAGTATTAATGGTGTGGAGTTAAACGGATAGTGAGAAAATGAGCAATGAAAGTGAGCCCAAACTTGGGGCAACTAGGGCGGATTATATATATATATATATATATATATATATTAGTATAATGTACCAAGAATAGTAATTAGTGTTTACGTTTAGGTGGTACAAACTCAAACAGATCAAGTGAGACCAGCGTTGATATCATCAGGATTTGTGCCATTGAGGGACAAAACAAGTAGGCTGAGTCAAAGCAGTAGCAAAATGTAAGACAATGATTGTATGAAACCATGACAATTGTATTATTATTATTATTATTATTATTATTATTATTATTATTATTATTATTATTATTATTATTATTATTATTATTATTATTATTATTATTATTATTATTATTATTATTATTATTATTATTATTA
>Ga0160505_100488_pt1 | contig 22705 bp, 17 predicted proteins | sample DIDeMG_FD_108225 | JGI IMG/M metagenome (GOLD analysis project Ga0160505, IMG submission 108225) | Enriched chicken feces microbial communities from UW Madison campus, WI, USA - DID2874_E49_Stillage MG | ecosystem: Host-associated > Birds > Digestive system > Large intestine > Fecal ... | reverse complement strand
ATATTTCTCGGGCGTTTTCAAGAGTATAAAGTGGCTCTGTGGCCGAGCGGTCTAAGGCGGCAGACTCAAGTTCTGTTATCGTAAGATGCGCGTGTTCGAATCACGCCGGAGTCATTATTTTTTTCCATCTTTATTTGACCAGTTTCCCCATTCACTCAAATTCTCCACATTCCCTGTTGAGTATCAACTACAATCGGTATCTATAGCTCTCTATTTTTTTTATTTATAACGTCCCCAGTAGCTGGTCATTGAATCTAGAGGACTTAATATATTGTGCAAATAGTTAAGGAGTCACCTTTCCTGCGAATGACGCTTATTATACAGAGGTGTAGCCACCATCCACACGGATATCGGTTCCAGTGGTAAAAGTAGCCAAGTCAGAGGCTAAGTACAAGTATGCACCAACCAATTCTTGAGGCAAGCCCTCTCTACCCATAGGAGTCAAACCCCACCACTTAGCTCTTTGTTCAGTAGGAACAAAACTAGACAATGGCGTGTCCGTGTAGCCAGGAGACACAGTGTTGACACGAGCAAAGCCGGCAAACTCAACAGCTAGAGACTTACCCATGTGCACCACAGCAGCCTTGGATGCGTTGTAGCAAGTCTGGTAGTTAGGCACATTGACAATGTGACCACTCATGGAGGCAGTCATAATAAGAGAACCGGAACCTCTCTGCTTGAAGTAGTTACCCACCACCTTAGCGCAGTTGAAAGTGCCGTGGACGTTAACATCGAAGACTCTCTTCCAGTTGTCTACGGTGGAATCCTCGTTCAAGATGGAGCCTGTGGTCCACACCACACCGGCGTTAGCAATGAAGGTATCTATCTGGCCGAACTCAGACAAAATCAGCTGGATTACATCTTGCACCATCTCATAATTGGTGATGTCGGCTCTGTATGATTGCACCTTGACACCATAGGTCAGCGACAAACGCTCGTCGATTTCGGGATCGTACTTGTAATCCATGATGGCAACGTGGGAGCCAGCCTGAGCAAATCCCTCAGCAAGAGCACCTCCAATGGCACCAGCTGCCCCCGTGATGACGGTGACCTTTCCATGCATTTGAAATCTGTCCATGACAGTACCCTCCAACTGTGGGGCGGTCATAGGGACGCTCTGGGTGTCCTGGTCAGGCTTAATGATGGTTTTGTAATCAGTGAGTGTCATTGTGTTGGAAGAAAAAAGAATGTTGTGGATGGGGGATATCCATGAAATTGGGCGGTTTATATAGATTTTGCACCCAGTCATCCATCCATCGTCTAAGTGCCCGAGAAATAGTCCGGAGATGAGCTTTATGCAGTCTGCCCCGCGAAACTGCCAGTTGTTCCGACAAATCCAGCGATATCTTACCGTCGTGGTTGATTCGTGGGGGAACATTCTGGCCGTACACGACCTTTGACATTTCTTTTCCCCCGGAAACAGTTTTCTTTTTCCTTCGCGACAGTTCGATGAGTTTTGAGCTTTCCACTACTTTCTTCAGGATCAAGATAATTTCATCCATCGAATCTTGAACTTTGAACGACTCTATCCCTCTTGAACTTCGAACGACATGCTCAACTTTCTATCTTGTATGGCCGCAAGACCTGGCCCTCAAATCCCCCCTGCATGGTGCTAATCATTTTTCCTTTCTAGAATGCACTATTTTCCAGCAGCCTCGGAGTCCACCTGTCCCTAGTGTAATGGCACCGGCTTTCCCGGTTAAAGCACCCTTACACAGTGATGACTACTTTATGTCCACTAAGTGCACACACCTTTACCTCTCCGGATTATCTGGGTGTTCTAACCCACTCGTTGTATGGTCAAAAAAATCAAATGCTCACGGCCATCGTGTTTCCGTGCTTGTTGATCCTGCAGGTGTCTCCCATCCCTTTTCAACTTGTCTATCACTCCTCATACCCAAGAAATGCCTAGATCTAGCTAGCAACATGGGCATTGAACGGGACAAATTGATATGATGGCAAAATCTCAAAAGTTTGTATCAATTACTAAAAGGTTTTCTTCCATACCAGCGCAAATACTTCAACTTCAAGTGGGCCCCTAAATCATTCCGAAATTTACTTTGCGCACCTCGCATGTCTTTTTTCCGGTTTACACTGTGTGCGCCCCAACTTCCCCCACTGGGACAAGTGTTCGCCGCATTAATATCCTACAGCAACTGTGATTGTGCAGGCGTATCTCAATTCGCATATCTACCTCAAAAACCTCCGATTCACATCCTCCTTTAAGTTTTCCAAGGATCATGCTGGAAGACCTCTTGAACTCGCTCACCGCCGAAGAAAGGCGTTTGTATGAAAATAAAAAACGAATCAAGTATCATCAGAGATGGGGCTCCTATCTCTCTGAGAGACAATGGGCCACTGTGAGGGAAGACTACTCAGCATCCGGGTCTGCCTGGGATGATTTCTCGTTTGACCACTCCAAGTCCAGAACCTACCGATGGGGAGAGGACGGATTGGCCGGCTGTTGTGATACCCACCAGTTGGTCTGTTTGTCAATGGCGCTCTGGAATGGTAATGACGACATCTTGAAGGAAAAGCTCTTTGGTGTGACAAACTCTCAGGGTAACCACGGTGAGGACGTCAAGGAGTTGTACTACTATTTGGATAATACTCCAACTCACTCGTACATGAAGTACTTGTACAAATACCCGCAGGGTAAGTTCCCTTACGAACAGTTGGTGACCGAGAGTGGAAAACGTTCCAGATTGGAACAAGAGTACGAGATCACTGAAACGGGAATCTTTGATGAAGGCCGCTACTTCGATGTCGTTCACGAGGTGGCAAAGTCTGACGATGATCCTGAGGAGTTGTTGTTCCGTATCACCGCGTACAATAGAGGTCCCGAATCTGCCCCATTGCACATATTGCCTCACATTGTGTTGAGAAATACTTGGTCCTGGGGCACGGAGGAGTCCAGCAAGGGTAAACCACATATGAGTGCTACTAGCGACTACTCCATCCAGGTTGACCATGGCAAGTTCGGCACCCGTCACGTTGTTTTCGCTCCAGCTCCCGGTGCCACCGAGAACTCTCCCGATGTGGAACCTCAATTGATGTTTACCGAGAATGAGACGAACAGCAAGCGTTTGTATGGCCAGGAGAACAAGGCGAAGTACGTCAAGGATGCGTTCCACGACTTTGTGGTGGATAAAAAGACTGATGCTGTCAACCCAGATAGAGAAGGTACCAAGGCTGCAGCTATGTTTTCATTCGATCAGGATGGAGGCGTTCCTCCTGGAGATTACGTTACCATCCGTTACAAGTTGTCGAAGAGTGGCGAGGAGATCGATGAGTTCGAGTTTGATAACGTATTTGGAAGACGTCAGGACGAGGCGGATGCCTTCTACTGGAAGGTCACACCTTTGCCTCTTTCTGACGACTTGAGACAAGTTCAGAGACAGGCTTTTGCCGGATTGTTGTGGACTAAGCAGTTCTACCACTTTGTTCACTCTTACTGGCTGAGCGGTGATCCAAACACCCCACCTCCACCAGAGAACAGAGCTAACGGCAGAAACAAGGACTGGAAGCATTTGTACATTGATGACATTTTGTCTTTACCTGACAAATGGGAGTATCCATTCTTTGCCGCTTGGGATACTGCTTTCCATTGTATTCCTTTTGCCATGATTGACCCGGAATTTGCGAAGAAGCAATTGACGCTTTTAACCAGAGAGTGGTACATGCACCCCAATGGTCAATTGCCTGCTTACGAGTGGAATTTCAGTGATGTGAATCCACCCGTTCATGCTTGGTCATGCTACAGAGTGTTCAAGATCGAGAGAAAGATGTACGGTATTGAGGATTTGGACTTTTTGGAGTCCTCTTTCCAGAAGTTGTTGCTTAACTTCACCTGGTGGGTTAACAGAAAGGACTCTGACGGTAATAACTTGTTCGAGGGTGGTTTCTTGGGCTTAGATAACATTGGTGTTTTCAACAGATCTGAGCCCTTGCCAACCGGAGGTACCTTGCAACAATCCGACTCTACTGGATGGATGGCTTTCTACTGCTTGCAAATGTTGAACATTGCTTTAGAATTAGCTAAGACGAGACCAGTCTATGAGAATATTGCTTCAAAGTTCTTTGAGCACTTCATGTTAATTGCCGATGCCATGTCCTACCGTGGGGCCAAAAAGGGTGAGCTGCAACCAACGGAGCAGTCCTTGTGGGATGAGAAGGACAAGTTTTACTACGATGCTATCCATTTTGGCGACCACACCCAGTCTTTGCCTATTAGATCCTTGGTGGGTTTGATTCCGTTGTATGCTTCGTTAACTTTAGAGCCAGAATTGTTGAACAAGTTCCCATCTTTCAAGAAGAGATTGGATTGGTTTACAGAGAACAGAAAATCGGTTGCCGAAAGAAATATGGCCTCTATGTCTCACCGTGGTGTGGGCGAGAGATTGTTGTTGTCGTTGGTGAACAAGGACCGTTTGGTTGCCATCTTGGAGAGAATGTTGGATGAGAACGAGTTTTTGTCTGAGTTTGGTATTCGTTCGTTGTCCAAGTATCACGAAGATCATCCATTCGAGTTGGATGTCCACGGCCAAAAGTATGAAGTCAAGTACCTTCCTGGAGAGTCTGACTCGGGAATGTTCGGTGGTAACTCTAACTGGAGAGGTCCCATTTGGTTCCCTGTCAATTTCCTCTTGGTGGAGTCCTTGCAGAGGTTCTATTTGTACTATGGCCCAGAATTGAAGGTGGAATGTCCAAAGGGTTCTGGTGAGTATTTGAACTTGGCCCAGTGTGCTCAGGAAATTCAACACAGATTAATCCACTTGTTCCTTCCCGATGTGAAGGGTAATAGAGCTTGTAACGGTGACAACGACTTGGTCAACCAAGATCCACACTTCAAGGATTATGTGCCATTCTACGAGTATTTTGACGGTGACACTGGCAGAGGGTTGGGTGCCTCGCACCAGTGTGGATGGACTGCAGTTGTTGCAAAGTGGATTCATGATAACGGTGTATCTTGCAGAGTTCCAAAGACTCCAAAGACTCCACATCCTGCACCAGCAAGACGTAACTCTATCCATTCATTTGATAAGGAGGACTCACCAACTAAGGATGAAGACGAGGACGATTTGATGAGACAGTTCGCTCCTAAGGCGGGACCATTCCCTGGAAGGTTGATGCGCAGACGGAGTGGAAAGTCTTTGTTGAACTTGACCATCCATTCTTTGGATCTTGGAGACGAAGAAAACGTGGAGCGTGACGTGCCGGTCTTGAATACTGGGGAAAGAAATGTCACCGCTGATTATGACTCTGAGTTGAGTCGATCCGTTTCGAGAAGTTCTGTGGACTCTAAGACATATGACGATAACTTGGTCGGCCAGATCAGAGCTGCTTTCCACAAATACAAGTCTAGAACAGATGAGGATGAGGGAGACGAATTTGAGACCAGACACTAAATGTGGTCACGCTACATTATTTAGTGAGTTTACACAGTTTAATAAAATATTTTTTGTGAGTCGAAACTAGGAGAGTTTATGCATGTTTTCGCAGTCAATTGACTAAGATGAAATGGAAGTGAGCATTTGCAAAACACAATACTTCAAGCTAGTCCAGCCAAATTTTAAATGCACCCTCATGGAATACTTTGTTGTGTTTATTACCTTCGTTTTCTTTATTTTGGAGTTTTGCCTCTAATTGCAAAACATTTACTTACGATTATTCTCTGTATCTCACTGTCTTGAATGGCAATTAGCGATTGATGCATTTCGGTCAAAAACTCGAACATCCTTGCTATCATACCTCTAAACCCCCCCCCAAACAATTTGGAAATACTTTGAACAGTCCATATTAAAGTACACTGTGTATGTGACTTTAAGCAGGGTGGTCGTGCAATCACCGCAAGGTCACCAGTACTCTGTTGCCCCCAGGAATCTACTATCCATTAACCAAAAAATTACATTACTTTATATCCAAAGCAAAATTTCAATACCAATTTCACTTGCCTAATAGACACTTTCAAAATCACATAGATCAGATTTGGCTACCAAGTTTCCTCATATCTAATTCATGGGTCACGTGAGTACCCCCCCAATATTCAGCCTCCCTTGTTGTAATATAATCTATTGTAACCACATCATGTCAGATCTTTTCGCCACATACGAGTCAGACTTCCAGTTGGCTATCCAGGATGCTAGGGCCAAGTTTGCAACTGCAAATTCCGCTTCTGGACCACAACGCAGAAATGCATTACAAGCCATTGAACATGCCACCGATGAAGCATTAGAAGTATTGGATCAGATGAACATCGAAGTCCAGAGTCTTCCCGCAAACCAAAGACTGACGTATAACGTCCGTATCCGTCAGTATAAAGCAGAAGTCGAAGAAAATAAGACAAGATTGAAGCAGTTATTGGATGAGGAGGACAGATCTCAACTTTTTGGAAATAGATATACTGACGATGATGACGACTCTGGGGCCAATTCTCAGCGTAAGCAGCTTTTGAGCAACAACGCCTCGTTGGAGCGTTCTTCAGACAGACTTAGAGATTCGCAGCGTATTGCGTTGGAAACGGAGAGTATTGGAGGCAACATCTTGAATGACTTGAGAGCTCAAAGAGAGCAGATCTCCAGTGCAAGAAACACTTTGCTGACTGCCGACACTTACGTTGATAAGTCTGTGCAAACTCTTAAACTGATGACTCGACGCATTACTGCCAACAAATTTATCAGTTATGCCATCATTGCTGTATTGATCTTGCTAATATTCTTAGTTCTTGCCAGCAAGTTCTGGTGAGCATGATGGACTGGGATTTGTATACACTGAAATATTTGTTTCATTTGTTCTAGGATAAATGACTTATGGTATGAACTGTAGATCACTGAATATCGTTCACTGCGGCTCTTAAATCTTCAAGCGGTCGATGACTTCCGTGAGCAGATCGGTAATCAATTTGTTGTTCCCGAAAACTTCTCGGTGGTAGCGGAAAATTTCCGGTCGTTTCGCCCAATTCAGATGTTGTCTCGGTAATTCACGTTCAGTTGTCAGTTCCTTCACTTGCCATGTCACCGTTTCTATCTTGTACTTCCTACAATAACTTCGGTGTCCGAGGCGTAAAGCTCCGACAACCTCGGAGTTGACAAGACATGGCCTATAATTGCTCGGAATACTTGAAAACACATCCCATCGACGAAGAATGTGATCTCTTCTTCATTTTTCAATTCTTAACTGCTCCATGAAGTTTACGCACTGTTATAACAATGTATTCTCGCTCCAACTCAATTAGATTGCACGTCGCAAAAACATTAACCAGACAAAAATCGAAAGAAAAACGCACAATAACTATAACAAAGAAAGGTGTGTCAATAACCTTACGAAAATAACTACAAATACCCATCCAGTCCTCAATCCCAGTAAACTTCAAAAAGTCCGTGTCTGACTTATCGCTCAGTCATCTCTATTCGCACATCCTGCTTACTATTTCTCGAAATCTCATAAGCCGATGAAAAAAACGTCACAACCTTGTCTTTCCACTGATCATGTTGTCTAGAATTTTAGCCAGACAACCATGTCTCCCTTATCTAGGGCAGGCTCGCTCGGTCAATTTGGTGGGTTTGCAGGTGCGTTCTCTGCTTCAGCAAATGAAGTTGACTCATCGCCTTGCCAGTAGACATTTCCAGGTTTCGGCTTCTGCTCTCCATGGCCACATCCACAAGCCCAAGCCAGGAGAAGAGTTGAAAATTACCTTCATCACTAAGGATGGAACCCAACACACTTTCGAAGTTGCAGAGGGAGATAACCTTTTGGACATTGCTCAAGCCTACAACCTTGACATGGAAGGTGCTTGTGGAGGTCTGTGTGCCTGCTCCACATGCCATATAATTGTGGATCCGGACTTCTACGATGAGATCCCAGAGCCTGATGACGATGAAAACGATATGTTGGACTTAGCTTTTGGATTGACCGAGACCTCTAGATTGGGCTGTCAGGTGAAGATGTCTAAGGAACTCGATGGTATTCGTGTAGCCTTGCCTGCTATGACGAGGAACTTGCAATCGAAGGATTTCAGCTAGGTGTACTTGTAAATATGGAGGGGTCTGGTCCCGTAGACCGGCCCAATATAGAAGAAGAGAAATTGAATAATTGTAACGAACCAGGTTGGATAGAAGGCTGGAATAGTGTATTGAGCCACTTGGTATTTTCTTAGCATATGTCATAGAGTATACTATGTTCCTACAATTTCGATACGACGTTTATCAAAGTATAGTATGTTCCTGCAATGTCGAAAAGACGTTATGGGTGGATTTCTTTGGTTGAACCTTGCATTAATTTAACTTGCTGATGGGATGTGAAGTGCATTTGAGATCTAATAGGTGGAAGCCACGAAAATTATATTAGACATGCTTATTATTGAGTTTCGTATCAGAAAGTCAAAAACCCGATTTTTGTCGACGGATTTTTGTTTTTTCATAATTGTTAGGTATTAGAATTGCAGATGTATTTTGAGTGAGTCTGTTGAGATTCTGGGAGAAGTGAGAATACTCATATACTAACCAACGATGAATTTCGAAATAAAGACGAAAAATAGAAGCAAAATCTTTCAAATCTAAGCAAAATGTCGTGCGCAGTTAATTATTGGATCGGTTTTCCCTCTTTTACCACCCTTCTCTTGATTCGTAAATAGTGCCACAAACCTACTATGTGGTCTTAACAATATCCCTTTTATAACCTACCTATCTAATAGTTCACATGCTAAGGACCCTCATGCTCGTTTACATTGTCAGTTACCGTGTGGACCTCCTGGGCACGCTGTGGAGCCAATATCAGTTTTTCAACCTGTTTTACCTTGTAGAAGTCCACTATGGACTTGATGATAATGAATATGCCAAGTGCGATCAAGCCATAAGCAAAATAGGGCTTCTTAGTGGCCGCAAGGAGCGTGCTTGTGTCGTCGTTCAGGTGTAACCCCAGCAGATAGGTGTCGAAATGTTCACCTTTGATCGAAGTCAGAGCTGAAATATCGATCAGGTTGGGCTCATCAGGCACAAATTTGATGGGAATCCGGTCAGAATGACCGAAGTTGGCGGGAATAATGCTGTATCCATACATAACAAGTGTGATACCAAGTCCTCCACGTGTTCCCTGTTTGGCTGCATGAGAAGTGTGCAACAAGTAGCACAAAATAAAGCCGATAAGTTGAAATGCAACTGTAACAAGCACATTCCAAACAAAGTTGGCCACATTACCCACGGGAAGGCCCTGGACAAACACCTCGTCCTCGTACATAGGACTGATCATGGTGGTTTCCCAGTACTCCGGGGTGGCATCGGCAGCGGCCTCCTCATAAGTCGGAGGATGCTGCTCCTGGGTGATTCTATTGTCCTCGGTATCAGGTTTTGCCATGAGATTGCGGAATACACCATCGGTGCCCTGGCCCACAAACCGACCTGGGGTATTGGCTTGCATTCTACCAGTAGCAATACCATTACTGAGCCGTTCGTATGTCTGTCTGACAGGGAAAATGTACTGGATCACGTTGAGAGCCCGCTGGCGGGCCGACAAGCCCAGACCATTCAGCAGCTGGCTTTCCAAATCTGCCGAAGGCGCAGTGACTGGGTCAGAACCGTGTCTGTTTTCACTGGTGGAATTTGACTCTCCAGTGAATGCCAAGTTGGAGGAGCTGCCTTCTATATACGGGCTAGACTCTTCAGCATCTTCATAAGCCACCGAAGGAGTATTGGACTCGACAGAGGCGACTTCGGCGCCTTCCCATAGAGTCTCTGAATCCTTGGGAAGGAACTCTGTGGTTTCACAACCGGCATCCATTTCGGACTCTGACACAGTGTCCAGCTTACTTTCGAGCTTGGAATACCTGCCGGAGTTGTGTGAGGAAACCATGACTTGGAGGTTGTAGGTGTGTTGTATGGAATTAGTGATAGGATGTGCAGGAGGAGTTGATATGTGATTATACAATGGTATGAGAACGAGACCGGAGTGAGAAGTGAGGAGTGAGAAAGTGAGAGAGTGAACAATAATAAGAGAAGGGAGTATAAACCTCACATTGTGAAATATTGGGATAGGATGAGAGAATGTAAAAAGAGAATAAAAAGAGTGGAACGTAAATATGGACTTTGAAGTTAGAGTTTTGCGAGAAGCATAAATAGGTTGGAATGGGGTCGCATTGGCTAATTTTCGACTAACTGTATCAGAGATTCTGTTGCTCGGGAGAAGCTGTTTCATAACATATCTTTTTGATATTTAACTCATCTGCACATGTAATTTGAAATGTCCAAATCAGTAGTATATTCCCGAGATCACTTCTTTGGTGAAATGACATTACTTCACTGTGTAGAAGTGAATGTCATGAATATATTCAAAACCAATAGTAAATCGCGAGACGAATCAAAAACTTTTCAAAATTTCACTTTTGAAGTTCCCGAGTTCGTGTTGTATATCTAATATAATTCAGCAAGTACTGTGTTCTGGTATGAAACAGGTTCACGAAGAGGAATAAAAAGACGAAGAACGGAGTCTGGGAAACTTCACTTCAGTGTGACAGGCGGAACAATTCACTTTAAGTAATCTCTACGGTTGACATAAGGCACTGACACTCGAAATGTATTGAAAACCTTCTCAGGATGTGAATCGCCAATCCTCAATAATAGCTCTGGTTGGATAAAAAGTGTCGTACCCTTATGGAGCTCCTGGAATAAAATTCCAAGAACATCAGCTTCTAAGCTCCTTCAACATTTTTGAAAGTGATTTTCGTATAGATCTGCATCATCTATTACAACAGAGAGAAGACTTTTAAACTCAGTGGGCAGACTATCGAAAGAAGGGAGGAAATTCGTCATAAGCGAGATAGCGATTAAAATTCACTAGAAGCAGACGACTTAAAATTGCTACAAGAGAAAATTGAGCTAATAAGAGAGAAGATACATCCCTTCTTGACCAAAAACAAGTTCGGAACTTTTGAGTCACCACTTCGCAACCATACATGATGAAAATGAACACATTCCAATACCATCTGAACATCCATTCCGAAATTAAGGAGAAGAACTCTAAAATATTTGCTGTCACATTCTTTTTTTCGAACTTGTCAATTTTGCAATTTTCTGTTCTCATTTCTTTGCCCATCAGATCGACATCTCGCTTTCTGTTAATACCTTTTACACACAACCAAAACACTGAACCCAAAACACACTTGATACCACTGTACATCTACAAACAACTCTGTTACAAGTCAAAAGGGCACCCGACCATGTCGTCTAGTACAAAACACAACATTTCATCGCCCAGTAAGCGTCGCCGAGTTCTTAGTGACATTGTCAACACCAACAGTGGACTAGGATTTGACATGGTGAACATCAACCATTCGGATGCAGAATGGAAGCATTCGGCCACATCAAACATTCCGCTTCCATCCAGAGAAGCTAGAAGTGATGTAAGTCACAGCGAAGGTCGTTTAACGTATCGAAATAAAGAGAATTCTAAAATTCCTACTAAGGTCGATAGCTACATCGCCATGAACACCAGCTTAACCGAGAAAAGCAAAATCAGATTGCCCAAGTTTGAGGTTTCATATGAACGTGACCGCTTACAAGAAAACGCCAGAGTGGAGCGAGAATTGGACGCCCTCAGAGCCAAATTGAAAGGTCTTGATGAGGAATTGCTTCGAGCAGCTAATGGACTTCATTCATTGCTCGACACTAATGAGGAGTTGCAGAGCCAAATAAGGCACCTTCTGCGGCGCCGGGGAGAGCTCCGTGAGCAGAATCGCAAGGCTGAGAAGGATTTCGATGACACAGAAGCCAGAGTAAATTCAAAAGTGGCTCACGAGGAGAAGATGATGCATTTACAATTGGAAGAGCTCATGCTCAAACTCAAAGACGACTATAACGAGGCCAAGTTTCAATTGGAGCAGCAAGTGAAGGAAACACAATTTGTAGACCACGAGTTGACAGGACAAGGCGAAACACTTCAGAAGGAGAAGGAGAAGTTGGAGCAACAGCTCCAGGAGGTGATTGACAGGAAAATCAATTCTCTTGCGGCAGAACAAAAGGCCATGGATGAGGAATTACAGGAAACTTTGCATGAAAAACGCCAGATAGTCGAAAAGGCTACTGCTACATACCACGAGAAACAGGAACGGTTTGATAAGGTAATGAAGGAATACGAGGAAATTTCAAAAGATGTTGAGAACAGGAAGCTCACAGCAAGCGATATTTCCACACAAATCGATGAGCTCAACAGGAAGATAGACATGTTCGAAGAGACAAAAAAGCTGCATGAACATCATCTTCAATGCCTAAATGACGAACTCCGAAACTTGCAAGGGGACGATTTGGACTGGCAGGCAAAGCTCATGGCCGAAAAGGAGAAGTACCTTGTAGTCTGTCATAGGCATGAGAATTACATGGCCACACGAAGGATCCTCGAACACTCCATTATGAATTTCTCGAATCGAGCCAGACTCTTTGTGAGAATTTCGGGCGATGATTTAATTTTGGTGGATGAGAAGGATGCTGTAGTTGGAGGAGTACAATACCAGTTTGATAAGGTGGGACTTCTTGAGGAGGATAATGATGACAAATACTCGTTGGAGTGGAAGCTACTATCTAATGAGGCATTGATGAAAAACGACGTATCAATCATCTTTTCGGGCTCTGTTCGCAAAACACCATCATACAATCTAATGAATGCCTTCTCATACTTGAGCGATACCGAGGCTCGATATACACATTATGGCTGGACAATTGGCTACAATGTTCAAAGTTTAGTCATCGATTCCACTGCCGTGGACATTCTCAACAACTCCACAGAGACTGCCTTGGACTTTCTGGGCAAAAAATTGAATGTCATCAGCCAGCGAATGACAATTAACAGTCTGTCTGATTTGATTGCAATCAAGGAAGCAGATGTCACCGACAAAGCCGTTTGTCACATTATCACCACCGCGGCGTCCAAAGGTGCCAAGATAAGCTCTCATCAGCTTTTTATTCTTAATGTATCCAACATTTCTCCGATGCTCCAGTCTCAATATTTCGAAGCATCTGGTGACGGAATTCTTCAGCAACTTCTTAACTACCTCGCATCCAACACAAAAGTGATTAATGTTTGTGATATTACTACAGAACACCACAAGTTACTTGATCAAGTCAGTACATTCCACAGATGACCAAGCTCACTACATTCATTCACATCTCATTGATATTTGCTAGTATACACAGTCTACATTGTCGAGATTAAATCATGTAGCACCCACTTCAACTCGTTGACTGTTCCGATATGAGAAGTGTCACGCTGCAACACCTGCTGAGCTCTTGCTGGCTCAGAAATGGTGTTACCGCTTCCATCCTTCTTCTCTTGAATTTTATCCGCTTCTCCATCCTCTTTCATCTGATCCTTGAGACTGCCGTTGGCTAATGGCAAATTTCCATTTTCCTCTTGAAGTGTTAATGGCTTGGGAGGCAATGTGTAGCCCCAGTTGTTTTCTGGCACCATGTCGTCATCTTGCAACATGACGTTCAGAAGACGGAGACGGGGTCCCCCAGGCTCAACCATATGCGGGAACATCTCCAAAGTGTTGTACATATCGTCAATATTGAGAACAACGGTCAGCTTGGGCGTGTCGACGATTTCCTCATGCTTTCTCTTGCGACTAGCACCTCCAAACATACCATTGGAGAAGTCTGAGCCATTCATCTGGCTACCTCCCTTTGAGTTTCCTTGTAGTCCAGCTTGAAGAAACAAATTGGATGCGTACTTATTCTCACGGTACCGCACCACATCTATAGCACTCTCGATGATGTTTTTCAAGTAAGCCTCGAGACCAAGACTGATGATCTCAAGGACTTGTGCTCCGACCCCACCGGTGAGACCGTTTTCTCTCATAACCATCAACACCCGTCTCGACAAGTTATCGTAGTCAGGTAACTCGTACAGCGTAGAAGCCAATGGAGTGTTTATACCATTCACCACATCTTGCTGCCATTGCACCAAGTTATTCACCTGCAACTGCTGTTGCTCTTTATCCTGAATCATAGGAATTTTGGGAAGCAAGGATTGACGAGTCAAAGTTATACCCGCATTGAGCTTGTTTCTCTTCCCACTCTCTCGCGTAATATTACGAATTCTTCGTCTTTCCTTTAATGGAAGTCCCATGATACTCTGTTTGATTTTCTCATATTGCGTTGACTTAACATTCTTGGACTTGGCATTCTTTTTGTTCCAGAATGATGCAAGCTCGCTGGAGAACTCTGCTGGACTATCCTGTAAGGAATTGGCAAAGTTCAATAGTAGAAACTTGTTGTGATACTTGTAGAGACCATCTTTTAGTAGTGGGCTCACTATGGCCACCATTTCTGGCCGTGACAACTTACCAATAAGGAACATGGTGAGCGCCTCATGGTATTTATCCCAGTCATTTCCCAACTTCTGCTGAAACTCTCTTATAAGCACCTCCAATTGGATTCTTTTGTTTGTTTTTAGCGATTGCGTCCCACTGGCCGTTGTAGTCTGCGTTACCGTCGACATCCTTGACAAAACGCACTTGTTTTGATTTTTTTTACTGTTGGACTATCACTGTTTTGATGCAACCTATGATCACTAGCTTGAATGTAGAACACCAGGTCACGAAATTGAAGTTGACAGCGGATATATCAGTTTGAATGTCTTCACGTGAAAAGATTCTTGCCAAGAGTAATTAGATAGAATTCTGACCGATTGATTAGCGATTTTGGTGACGGTAGCCCTGTCTATTAAGTTTGTCACTATTAGCTTGGGTTTTTTTCTATATGTTTTCGGTCCATCAGTCTATGCAGGAACTAATTGGAGTAAGAATAGAAATATCTTTTGATTTTATATTAATTATTATGCAATGCTAGGTGGTGGAATCCTTATCGCTGGTTTCCTCATCAATGTGCGTGGACAGTTGCTCGATAGTGGGTTCATGACTCTTTTCTTCATGGTGTTGTTCATGATGTTTTCCATGTTCGGTAGCAATGAACACTATGGAGAATAAAACGGCCATAGCTGAGATTCCAATACCCAAGTACACGGTTGCACGGTAGCTCTTCAAATAGTCTGCTGTTCTGGCGTACGTCTGGACCTCTACAGTACTACCAATAGCCAAAAAGAGCGACACGGAGTAGTTGACCACAGTATTGACTAAAGAGCCTGCCATTCCCTGATGCTCCTCCGGAAGGAAATCGGAGAGAATAAGGGATGCTGCAGGAAACGAGCAGTCCATTCCCCAAGCGAGAAGAAACATCTGGCCAAACGAGAGCTTCCAGAAGGTCTGGTGTACAGGCAAGATCGAAAGAAAGATACAGCCACACATGAAGCCAATCATTGCTCCACACACAATGTATGGAGCACGACGCTTAGACATGAAGAAGCCCACGAAGAGTGAAGCAGTAATACCGAGGATGAGTAAGGGCATGTAAGTGACAGCAGTAGCGATGGGGGTGTAGCCACGCAAATTCATCATCAAACTCCAGTAGTAGTACTGCCAAATGCCAAACAGACCCCAACCTAGAGACATGCAGAGAAGCACCAAGCCAATTCTACGGTTGAAAATAGACCGGGGTAAGAGTGGGTGCGACACTAGGCAAAGTTCCAAGTAGAAGAATCCCACAAGCAAGGCGATGCTGACGATCAACAATACAATGATGTAAGCCAGTCCCCAGCCTGCTACAGGACCGTGATTCCATACAAAGTTGAAGAGAATCAAGCCCACAATTCCCACAATTGATCCCCACATATCGAATTTATCATAAGCCTCACGCAAGGTGTAATTATGGTGTTTGAACTCCCCAGGGATGGCATACATCGAAAGAATTGCGAGGATCACACAGCAGATGGCGAGGAGCCAAAATGCCCAGCACCACCACCAAAGTTGTCCAACCACTCCGGCCATTAAACACCCAATGGTCGCACCAACAGGAGCGGATGCACCCACAAATGCAAATGAAAGGTTTTTTCTCTTACCGTTGGGATACACGGTGCCCATGATACCCATTCCACACGGAATAATCAATGCAAAGCCAATACCTTGAAAAGCACGGCAGATGATGAAAAACTCCGACGAGTTCGAATAATATGACAAACCAGTAATAAGACACCAGAATGCAGCCCATAGCCATCCCAAAACAAAAATTTTGCGCAATCCGAAGAGATCACCAAGCCTGCCTGATATCAAGATAAAAGTACCTAAAGTTAACGCATAAGAACCCATGAACCACACTTTTTGAGAACTTGGCACCTCGTGGCCAGAACGCTCAGAGAACGACTCCAAGACTATATTCATGGTACTTAGCGACATTGTCACAGAGCCTTGACTCAAGAATTGAGCCAAGCAAATGGTAGCTTGAAAAGCAAGTTCCTGAAGTGGAGACTTTAGAATTGGGGGACGTGGGTCCACTTTGAGCGATGAAAACATGGTGGAAGGGAAACGCCGAAAATTCAACAGTTGCCAAAAAAGATAACAAAAAACCGACTCAATCCATCCAGAGTGGCTTCGTTAGCATTAATATGGCAACCTTTCACGATGAGTAGCAAGAACCTGTACCTCCTCGGGCCGAAATTGCTTAGAATGTACGGATTTCCACTTAGATAGCCATCAGATGTACGGGGGTATTTATGGATCAACGGCGTTTGATTTGAACCCGGGAATGTCAATTGCAGGCTTCAAAAATGGTCATTGCCCAAATAGCATTGCAGGATAAACATTACACTCAACTGTTTATAATGAGCATCCCAATGGATTGGGAATTCAAAGAACGTAGATGGCAATTTCAACATAAACATCACAATCACTGAAATTGAGGTAAGGTCCTCAAGTAATTATCGGAAGCACGAGTAAATGAAGTGTTGCTGATGTAGGTTTCACCAAATTCCACTGGACTTAGGGCATTGAGAACGACAGTGTTGACGAAAACATTGGAATAAAGGTGCCATAAGGCATCCTGCAAGTTTTCAACAGACAAGTCCGAAATAAGGGCAAACTTGAAGTTGGATAACGACTCCGAGAAGTGAATGCGGTAGTGACAGGTGCTAAATGAGCGAAGAATATTGAAGGAGTCTTCGGGTCCTAGTTTCAGCGAGAGGTTCTTGAGCGAGTACACCATTCCAAAGAGGAGCTTTGCCATGTCGGATTCGTTGCTTTTGTTGACAGAGCCTGGATCGTTTGGCTTTTGCGAGTACTCCCGAGAGTAAATGCAGTTGCAATGTCTGTCAAAGATGTACAAGGCGTAGATGGTCATGAGGAAGTTGACGATTGGATGAAGGAGAAGGACCAGGCAAAAATGAACAAGGCAAAGATGAATAAGATGAGGGAGATGAAATTCTGTAAGGAGATGCAAATTGATGGACAAATGTGAAACGAGTCCTGTAACGGTCAGAAGTGATGCAGCGTGGCAGTGTTTCAGACGGTTAATATGTCTTGGTAAGTATGGGTAAGTAAACGTGAGTAGAGTAGTGCATGTCACTCACATCAACAGGGCGCACCAGGAACTACTGAAGGTTGAAGAGGTTGAAATTGGTTAATAGTTATTGGAGAAAAATAAATTATGAATTGATACAATTAAGTAGAGGTTACATGGAGAAAACTTATTACATGGAGGATGCATAAAGGTTACATGGAGATTTTATGGAGATCAAACATTCGGTACTATAGTAGTCAATTGCTATTGTATTAATTCCAATAGTAGTTACGCATTGCGCAGTAGGACATGTGAACGATTTGGCTTTTCAGGATGAGAGCACAAATAAACTGATTCCCATGGGAAGAGAGGACGAGACAGATAGGGGTAGTTGAATATTAAAATAGAACATGAAAGGTCATAGATTCCAAAAGAGGAAGTTAAACTAGAGCATATACTACCAGACCATATAATACATACCCCATACATCGTTAACACGTATACCATACGACATTTACACCAGTTCCAGAATATCATCAATGGTCATGGAATCTCCTGGAACCTTTGTCTACGCCACTCATCACAGGAATCATCTGGTACATACCAGACAGGTGCCAGATCACTGTTCTAGGCACCAATTCTAGACCGAAGGTTTTACGCACAGCCAGGCGATGCAAGGCCGAAAATCTTCTATTGAATCCCCAACATCCAAGGTCAACCTCCAAACACCCAAATCAAATGACCAAGATCAAATAACCAAAATCAGACATTAAACTTTTTTTCTTCCCACTAACCATACCTAAAACAATTCATCATCAACAGTGGTGGAGTCAAAAAAAAGGGCTCACGTGAGGTTCCACCACATTTTCTCTCCAACTTCTGTCAAACAATGTCGCCTGCTCACGTGAAACACAGTAACAGAATATGCTGTCAGATAGGGTAAATAACGAAAACGCAGATCACAACAAAAACGGCCAAACTCTAAATGCAGAAATAGCAAATAAAAATTTTTCTACTGTGGCCCGTGCCACGGGTTGTGGCCCACAAGCCCTGTGGATAACCACCACTGTAACCTCCCGTGGTGGCACATTCTGGTGTGGTGGACAATGTAGTTTCTGCAGGAACAGTGTCCGAGACCGAAGGCAAGTAGACCTACTAGATATATAAGAGGGTGCCATTCCATGATGGATAAATCATTAATCCTCAAGAACACGAACACAATAGAATAGCTTTATTGAATAGCCATTCTAATTTGATTATAATAGATTTTGAACTTGTTGTATCTGTCATATTTGTCAGATCTGAAAACTTTTTTTTGTGTGGCTGACTCACTGCTCTGCTCACTAATTGACCGCACTCGGAGTCTGAGTCACAAGAGGTTATAAAACCAACTGAGTACGCCAATAATTTGCTCAACATCTTTTATACTTTTACCAGTTATATTTGTTTCGAGTTTTTACTCTATTCTGCAATTGTTTCAGAATCATTTACCAATTGACATCGTCACTTCAAGTTCTCCAAGTTACTTGATCCAATTAATTACCTGATTTTTTACCACCTTTATCAGCTTCCAAGTTTACCAATTTATACCACAATGTACCAGGTTGCTGAGCCTCAAAATTTCATCGACATTGACATCGACTTCGAGTCAGAGTGGAACCCCCACTACCTGGACTCTTACGTGGACACACCAGAATCCCCTCTTTCACAGCCACAGACCCCAGTGACTGGTTTGATGTACGAGTGCAACTTCTGCTTGCAAGAGCACTCGCCCTCCATGCCCTGCAACTCTAACTACGTGTTTCTGCTCCCCCAGCTGGCCTCTTACACTTATGCATCTCCATTTCAGGAAGAAAAGCAGCTTGACGACGGAATAGTGGAGTCCAACTACAGAAAGTGGTTGGTTTCGGTTACTCCTCGTTAGGAAGGCATGGGTACGGTTTGGGTTTTTACGGATGGATAGAAATAATAGAAAGGAATGATTAATTGATTGTAGAACCAACAGAATTGTAGAACTTGTGATTTCGTGAACTTTTGTTATCTCGGAGGTATTTATCCGAAAAGCTCACATGGAATGCGTGATATCCAAGATAAATCACCAAGAAGCTTAACCGAGTAACATAATCAGACAATAAGGCACCATGCAACGTGAGACATACGAAAGCCAGGTAGTTATTGTGCCATTCTGCGTCGTAAAAGCAACAAGAACCTTTTTCCCATTCACACATATTCTCATTCTACAAATACTAGAACCGGACAACCGGGATCTGCCTTTTCTTCAATGATGTAAATTTGCACTATAGAGCGTTTTGACTAATCCTTCTTTTCCAAGTCGATGAACTTACCACCGTTGGCAAATCTTGGGTGTCTTGGGTCGTTGATGAACTCGTCGGTGTCTTGCATGGCACTGGCGGCCTTCCAGATCAAGGCGTAGGAGATGGCAGCTGCAGGTTAGTATGGGAAATGGAAATTGAATTTTGAATCGAGAATTGAAGATCTAGGAATTGGAGAAAGGATTGCACTGGTATTGAATTGGATCCTGAATGGAGATTAGATTAAAAATATTCTGGATACTTTGTTATCTGAAGAAGTTGTCATCGACAGCAACTATGAATCTGGACTAGCTTGGAAATAGGATCGACATATGATGGATATATTACTTGAAGTACATTTCGTGGACAAACGATGGAAAGATAGCAGACATTGAGTAGATTAAACAAGCTCAATCGGCTAACGATACTCTCAGGGTGGAGTTGGGCATTGAATTGTACTTGGAGATCTCAATGGATACTTCAGAAGGAACAGAACAGACAAAGGTAAAGTCAGAATCTAAAAAAGTCCACGAGAGCTAATTTCAGTCCCGTTGAGACCTTCCTAGCCGCTGAAAACAAAATCCACTTCACGTCTCGATCTCCTTTCTCGATTAAAAGGTTACGGATCACCGCCCACAATTGACATACCTCCGGTGGCGAATGGCCAGTAGTACTTGAGCACAGGAGTGGCGAATTTGACAGTCATGGTGTTGAAGAAAGTAGTAGGTGAGAGAGTTTTTTTGTTCGCAGTATAGTCGGGTTTCGCGGGTGTTGGCCAATGAGAATTGGTGGTGGCTCCAGGTGTGTATACAATACAGACTACTCTGGGGAATAAGGTGGGAAATTGAACGAGGCAGTACATTTGAATTATAGGATTGGAATTGGAATTCTTTTTTTTTTATCCAAATTGAATGCTATTTTTTGATTTGATTACACTTTCGAGTATTAGTCGTGGTAGGGATAGAACATCAACCTTGTTATAGATGAAGGGCTTGTTGTCGCACAAACTAATTTCGAAGTTAATAGTAGAGAATTATAGACGTTTGATCATTCACTGTTGAGTAACGTAGATTAAGCATCACGACTCAAAATTCATAAAGTTTTCAATTTGTAAAATCGTTTTTCAGCCTCCAAGGATTCAAAGCCTATTATCTTCTCTCAATGTTTGTCCAGAAGACTCAAACCTATCAAATTTAGATCCGTTTCCCATACTCTCTTTTTATGCTTTGCCTATATTAGCTATTGCTAACGTTCTTGACATTTTCGAGTGATTTTTGAAATCGTGAATAGCTGAAAATTTGGTTCTCAGCTTTTAACAAAAGCATGTTGTGGAATATTCCTTCACCATTCTTAGATTCTATAGCAGTTCTTAGGACGGTCATGAATTCAAAGAAATAAAAAGGAAAAAGGATGAAAGAATAAAAGAGAGGGCAAAAAAAAAAGAAAGACAGAAAGAAAGAAAGAACGAAACTTCAAAGATTTCTCTAAGCAAATTAACGGCGTATGGTAGTTTGAGCTGGTATACTCCACATTCACCAAGTTCTTATTGAACCCTCGTAACTCTATTTCACACCTCTTACCGAACTCTCACAACTCTTACCAAATTTCTCACTACTCTCATAACTTCTTGTCTTTATTTATTTTGTGCTTTCCTCTATAACTTCAATTTATTCTTTTTTTCCTTTCACGCTCTCATTTATCTCTCACCTCGTAGATGCGAATCTCTGGAGTCCCAAGTCGATACCATGCAACCTCCGAGTCATCATGTGGAACTTCACATCTACAACATACGCTCCACACAAACTTCTCCAGTAACTCTCGCTCCCACACTGCAAGCGTGTCTGTGTTTCTCACCGTTGCAGCCACATAAGCAACCTCAGCTCCATTGTTGAAGAAATCCTTGAGAGTACTACTTAACAGTGGAACTACCAGACCATCATAAGTGACGTCAGCTGCCACCACCACTTGGCCAAACGGTGGATGCTGGACGAAATTGTCCTTATCATGTGGATCAGTGGTGCCCCACCAAAGCTGTTGTGTCTCCACTAATGACCGGTCAATGTGATTTAGACAAAGTGTGGCTGCGAGGTTCTCCACAAGTGCCGAGTCTCCATCTGTCACCATGATCTTGGCAAATTTATGTTTGTCATGATTCTTTAAAAGTCCCAAAGATACCAATCCGGTACCTGCTCCCAATTCCACCACGGTTTTACCTTGAAGTTTCGGACTCTCTAAAGACCCTCCATTGAGAAAAGCCAGAAGAAAAAGTGCTGCTTCCCAAGTTCGGAGCCCCGTAGTTCCAGCACCAGAGATGATCTTGGGAGTTTCGGTGATGCTGACACTGTTCCCTTGTTCATCAATGACATATTGTAGCGTATCTGTTGCGGTTGGAGGGAGTGGAGTGGCTGAAAGAATACGAGGTGAACAGTAGAGTTCGTAGATGTTGTCCACGATGGGTTCATCGGACTTTTCTAGTATGTCGATGTAGTGGCTGAGAAAAAGTTTGACATAGTAACAATTGGACGTAGCAATGGTCTCTAAGAGGGGGAAGAGCTTGAGCTGAACATCTTCTGGAGTAAGTGCACTAGTGTTGTACTTCATGAAGTCATTGGGTGGTATGCGCATTCCAAGGCAGCACTTGACGGTGGAAAGCGAGAGCTTTCGCTCCATTTTTGGAATTCTGAAGGTTTGATATTCAGGAAATCACGAGATCCTCTCGTCGATCTTATATGGATCTTGATTTGTTAGTGAGATGAGGTTGCGATGTAGGTGTAGGAAAGGGTATGGAAACGTGATGAAAGCTTATGAACGAAATGAAGTGGGGGTGGTAAGGTAAAAATAGGAAATAAAGAGTTCAGAGATTGTAAGAAATTATATTCTGTTTCTGTTCTGTTTGTTAATTTGTTTCAGATTGTGGTTTATTGTTGACGAAATACTTGTCCTAGTGCATTATGTTTTCGCAACTATTATATATAGATCGGTTCATTCAGACATACTACAGCTTGACAGGTCGACTTTCTT
>Ga0160505_100487_pt1 | contig 22723 bp, 9 predicted proteins | sample DIDeMG_FD_108225 | JGI IMG/M metagenome (GOLD analysis project Ga0160505, IMG submission 108225) | Enriched chicken feces microbial communities from UW Madison campus, WI, USA - DID2874_E49_Stillage MG | ecosystem: Host-associated > Birds > Digestive system > Large intestine > Fecal ... | reverse complement strand
TTTTTTTTTTTTTTTTTTTTTTTTTTTTTTTTTTTTTTTTTTTTTTTTTTTTTTTTTTTTTTTTTTTTTTTTTTTTTTTTTTTTTTTTTTTTTTTTTTTTTTTTTTTTTTTTTTTTTTTCTTTTTTTTCTTTTTCTTTTTTTTCTTTTCTTTTTTATGCTTAATCGCTAGTCTAGTGTTAGTTGCAAATATAATTCAGTGTAGTTTTTTGAACAGTACCATCTCTTGAGAGCAATCTGTTAAATTTCTCATATACAAGATTCAATACACCTATATCCCGTATTTAATTTTTTTCACATTGTAAGAATACCATATTTTCACTAGTCCATGAATGTTTAAATAGATGTATTGAAACCAACTGAGCGTTATATGAAGCCAAAAAATATACGTTTATCGATGGCTTTGTACAGCTGGGTCATATATCCGTCTGTTAGATTTATTAAACAATAAGACTTTGGGATCTGAGCATCAAATATTTTTTTTCTTTAAATCATACATGACCATAAAATACTGATAAGCCTGAGGCCTGTTGCGCTCACGATAAAAAAACATCAGCCTTATGTAAATGAGCTGAAAATACTGTTAAGTTTTTAAATCCTATTGAAATATCTGAGTTATTTAAATTATTTTAGATACAGAGTTTTGCTGTCAAATCTTTCTCAAAACCTCTTTGCAAACATTTTGCGGATTCAAAAATTTTGCAGCCGGGGCTGTGGTAATTCCAGTTCTGTACGGAACGTCCTATTTCAATTAAATACTAGATAACACTAGGTTCACCCAGTCTTGACTCTACTTGTGGAATGCCTGAATCTGTAGTCCTCCGAAGCTCTTTTCCGAATTTTAGGGTTTAAGAGAGTTCAATGAACCAAAAGCGAACTTATTGCTTTCTACACCTGCCTCAAGGACTAAACCTGGATGTCGATTACGGTACATAGTTTCCTGCTTTGAGTCGATCAGTGCGCACAGCGGATTCTGTAAAAGTTGGCGGATGTCATCAAATTTAATCTAGTGAGTGAGCTAGCTCGGGATTAAGACTTTATAGTCCTTCCAGTGTTATCTGCCCTAACCAATGAGCAGTAAAGCCTCAGTGATTTTTTTTACCACCATCGGAATTTAGATGTCTTGTCAATATGATTTCACATAGTAGAAATCCTAACTACTAAATCAATTGTCAACAACTATGTGATGATTTTTTTTCTGGTTCCGAATAGACTCATGGTTTTAAAAATGATATAAAATTTAAATGTTTACTTATGAAAAACTTGGACTTTTTTGACGCAATCCATATTCCAAAAACCTCATACATTGTATCTTGATTCTTTCACTCTAAATTCCATATATTTATACAATACTGTAAAGAATGTGACAAGCCAGTGAAATTTTTTGGTCCGACCAAAAATCAAAATTGACATGATAAATAAAGATCTTTCAAAGTATCAAGAAAATTCATTTTTGATATGAGTAGACATAATACAGGAGCATAAGAATTTTCAATAATTGATACTGCCTCCGTGGGCTTTTATGACTTCCGCACATCTTTTTGGCATACTTCCAATGCAATTGATAACAACTTTCTTGTCAATTTTTTCCCACTCCTCACGGACAACTTCCTCCAGTCTTTCGTATGAATGAATCTTAGACATACGTTTGTCGATTGCCAGGTTGAGTATATGCCAAACGTTTTCAATTGGACTTAGATCAGGTGACTGAGCAGGCCAATCCATAACTGTCACATCGTGATCTCTAAAAAAAATTTAAAACCTCCTTTGTAGTATGATATGGAGCATTATTTTGTTGAAATATACTACCAATATTATAATGAGGTAGTAAGTAATCCTTGAGAATATCCTGGTGAAGTGCTGCTTTCATTGTGGTTTTATGAGGGAGCACATAAATTGGACCGGTTCCATCCATAGAAATACTGGCCCAATATCCAACGTAAGACCGGTTCTGAGCATGTGTTCCATGCATCACAAAAGGATCTAGCCGTTCATCGATCCGGCTCCAAGCCCTGTTTTTTCTTGAGTAATTGCCGAGATGTCGACCAGATTCGTCGGACCAAACCACCTGGGCCCAATCTTCGGCCGTCCAATTTTTGTGGGCTTTGGCCCACTTCAATCTAGCTCAAAGATGCTTTGGCTTTAGAAATGGCTTGCCAATTGTTGCCCGCCATGCAAATCCTGCTTCCTTAAGTACTCGAAGCACAGTTGGTTTGGAAAGAGGGTGAACCCCAGTTCCGTATTTACAAAGTTGAGCCAACGTTTACTGGCGATCTGTGCGGACATTCCTAATTATAGCAGACTTTTCGCGTCTTGTCAATCCCTTGTCTTTTCCACGACGGTTTGGGGCCTTGAGCTTTGCACAGTTGTCAGTGGCGTGCTTTTTAACCAACGCGGTCACAGTGGATTTAGGAATTTGAGTCTTCTGAGAAATCTTCATGTTAGAATAACCCTCCTTTTTGAGGATAAGAACTGGAATTATTTCATCTCGTGTATACTCGTGTCGCGTCATTTCATATTATGTGATCAAATTGGTTGTAATGAACAAGATCATCATTTTACATGAAAATGAAATTTACTAAAAATTTAATCAAAAAAAAAGTCGTGGTTTTGGCTAGTCACATGCTTTACTATACTTGTATATGAGTAATAAACCTAACATTAAATAGCAAATATAAGCTTGAACTGTCATAAGCACGATGATCTATACTCACGACGTTACTTCTTAACTGCTTGATAAAACAACTCTTCAAGCACAGTGAGACCTTTGTCGTATGCTTTCCCAATGTCATTATCAATAACCAAAGGATTAAGACGCCCGCGAGGACCTAGACTGACGAGTTTTTTACCCAGAATATCATTCAGAGTTGCATGTTCATAATCTTCAAACTTATTTGACCCAATTTTGTCTTCTCTCTTGCGTTCCCATTCAACTTGGTCTTCATATGAAGGTAGAGGACATTTGACGATTGAAGCATCTAAAATTCGAATATTTGAAAACACACCAGCAACTCCAATGGACTGTGTTTCGAGAGCATGAAAAAATAAGTTCGGCTTAATGAGCCCCAGGTGAGCTAAAGTTGGATCTTGGTTGTGGAAGGTATGTAAGTAAAAGTTCTTAACCCGTTCTCTTTGAAAGTCATCCTTAGGGTTTATCTTCTCTGTGTTTGTAAAAAGTTGTTGATCCATGAAAGGGTAATATGTGTGATATCCAGTAGCAAAAAGAATGTGATCGTAGTCTTTCTTGCTCCCATCAATAAACTCGACAAGAACCCGGGTGTTCTTTAAAGACAAGTGCTTGATAGAAGTGTGTCTGCTAATTTCTGGAATATTGATAGCTCTCGTTAACCAACTGCTTTTTGGATCTTTCTTTTTTTGAACAACCAAAGAAACACTTCTCGCCGATTTGTAAATTCTTTTAATGATATCAACAGCACTTACACTACAACCAACTATCAAAATATCCTAAATAGTTTGTAAGTCCTTTGATAAGATATCATTTCTCTTTACCTTTGAGTAGTTTGCGAAGAGTAAACAAAAAAAAAAGGATTGAGCATACCTTATCAGTAAAATTGTCTGCAGACCGATAATTCTTCGAATGGGATATAAAGTTTTTTACATCCAAAAGTCCATCAATTTGAGGCCAGTAAGGGTAATATTGTCGTCCACTGGCAATGACAACAGCATCAAACTTTTGGAGATACCATTTGTTGGTGCCTTCGCGAACAGTCACATGCCACTTTCCATCAACCTTTCGGACCCTCTGAACACTGCTATTATATCTGATATGCCGCTCTATTCCAGGGAGCTTAGCGACTGCATCTAATTTTGCTTTGACCTGGGAATGGTTGATAAAAGGACTCCAAGGCTCATTTACCGCAGGAGTGCGCGGCTGAAAGCTAAACCGCATGAGAACATCGGGAGTATTCGTATAGAGTTCATTGTATAGCGCGGTATCGTAATACTCTAAAGGAGGTGGGAACACTCCATCTTTAATTGATTCGTGAAATAGAGGTGACTCGTATGAAAATTCCTCAACATTCGGTGGAACTTCTGGTGAAGTGAAAAGAACGTTAGGACGGTTATATGACAGATCATTGACATTTGAAAGTGACAAAAATTGAGAAAAGCTAGTTCCTGGACTCTGAGTAAATCTCCAAGAACCCCCAATATCGCTAGCCCTTTCAAATAAGACAATGTTCTTGAAAAATCTAGGTGTTTCAGAAGATTTTTTTTTGTTAACTAGAGTAGAGCCATCACTGGACACATTAAGGAGCTCATGTAGTGCAGCTAGTCCCCCGGGCCCGCCGCCGATGATGGCGACCGATTCTATTTTTCTTCCTTCTTGCTCTTGCGTCATCTATTTTCTCAATGAATACTCTAAAGACAAGTAGTTTTTATCTCTAGCATATGTGAGGGAGAGAATTGTAATTCCATTCAATAATTGTTTGAGATGAAAACGATCATAAAATAAACGGATTAAGTATTTGAGTCCTAGATGGTGGGAAAACTTAATTATAATCAGTTCAAATTCAAAATTCCAATGGTACAAAGGAGCAAATCCAATGCGTGTCATTGAAAATTGTCAACTGATTTTCAGCATCATTGCGATTAACATGGAAATATAACTTCTGCTGAAGTCATATCTCATATGTATTGATTATCTAATGCTTATATATGTATTTTCTAATTTCCATACTAAACAAGATTATAAATGACGCAATTGTCCTGGTTTATTTTCATTGGCGAAACTCAAAGTAATATTAGGAAACCTAATTACAATGTCTATATTATCCTATCTTGAATTTGATCTTTGATAAACGGCCTTTATTACCCCGTATAACAAAATATACGGTACTTAACACAAATTACATACAAAGAGTATTGAGAATATAATCACGTGATGTTTTTTTACTTGATGCCACATTGTCTTTAAGAAATTCATGCTGAGCCTGCCCAAAATAAGAATGAGATCAACTATACTAGGCAGTAAATATTGAAAAAAAAACAACGCCTATCTTTTCACACTTCTCTTTCATTTCATTTCTCATTTCTTTAGACCATTTGGAATCATCTAATATAGATCATGGCTAGTGACACTCAATTACCTGCTGTTTCCCCCTTGGTCCAAGTGGAAAAAGGTGTTCTTCGCCCCAAAGTTTTAGATCTCTACGAATCTCTTTTTATTGTAAGGATTGCACTCATTTGATTATTCTTAATTACATTTAACTAATCTGATCGAAGAACGAATCGAGAAAATCTGAAGGCTTTTGGAAAGAATTTTTTTTGTTAAGATGTAACAAACAAGCCTTTCAGGACACTTTAGCAGCCATACCGCCAGAGAGATTCATTCAGTGCAAGGTGATCACCCAGGACCTTGTGAAGAATGCTGTCAATAACTTAGCTTCTTTAGACCTGGTATTGGTTAACAATTCTCTTACAATTCTCTCTATCTTTATGCAAGTCATCTTCAGTAAAAAGTTTATGAGCCCTTCCTCTGATTTCATTACCGTTTTTGCTGGATTGGAGTTCATCGACGATGTGTTTTACGGTTTGCTTGATCACATTAGCTCCATTATCAAATTACCACCAGATGCCAGCAATCCATTGATCCTCACAATTCAGGTGAACGCAATCCGAACCGCAAATATTGCTGCTGGAGGCGCATATCAAACCTCTCTTGCTTCTTATTTTACACACAAAGACATGTTCAATTCTATCATCAGCTTCATAGATAACTCTTCCGGCAATGAAATTGCAGAGCAGTTTATCGGCGATGCTTTTTCTCTACTGGGAGTGCTTTCCAATTACGACAAACTGGAGGCAATCAACCCATATCGGACACGTCTTGCAGACTTTGTCGACCACAAATCTATGACCAGTTCAATTATTGCTTCAGGTCTTGTCTGGCAAATCTGCAACGAATCATATTTTTCTGACAACAGTAGACTGACGAATTCCAAATTTCCATCAACAGTAGGTAGTGGGTTGATTGCATCCTACTATCAGCACTGGTTTCAAGCTCCAGATCCTCAAGAAAATAATCTAGACTCTCTACCCTTAAAAATTATCTCTTTAACGTTGACCACATACGAATTTATCAATGTGAACAAGGTATATGCAAAGCTACTACTGGAGTGCCCATCTGGTAAAGCCAAGAACACACCTTTTTCTAATTTCTTGTCATTATCAACCAACTTGTTTCAAAATCAGCATAGGACTACTCGAGCCGCATTATATGCTAGACTTCATTTATTGATTCTTCGTATACTTATCGAATCTCCTCCCCCATCTCTGCTGCTATCCAACGATCTTCGTACGTCTGATATAATAATCAGTCAGCAGCGCCAGCCTATGCTTCCAACGGTTACCACACCTAGACTTTTGGTGGAAGGTGTCCTAGATTCCTTGGTCTTAGCAGTACGTCATAACATGAAGCGATCGCTTGATATTGACATGTATATTCTTACATTCACAGTCATATTTCAGATTGTTCATCTACTTCGAGAAAGCAAAATTGCACTCAGCTATCACTGGTCTGAGTTATGGAAAACAACCTTTTCGTTTATTAAGTACATTAATTCTCATCCACCTGATCCTCGAACCAATACCAGCTATGCAAAGCTTGGAAATTTGATTGTTTTGATCTTAGGTGCTGCAGTTATTCATGGCGACACTATTTTTGGTAATTCAGACCAGTATGATGATCTACTTTATAAAATTGTAGAGTTTGCTGATTCCCTTTCTAAGTTTGAAAAGATAATACCAGCTATTTCTACATCTCCTGCCTTATCAGTTCTCAAAACAGTCATCAATCATTACACTGAATTGTTCAGAAACACCTCTAGCACTAGTGTTGGTAAAAGCTTTTTTTCCTTCGCTAGTAAACCTAGCTCGGCGGCTCCGCAGGGTGATCTTACGCCTCAGAAAGTTCTTGATATAATCAAGGAGGGATACAAAACATTATCCATTCATCAAAATGTCACTAAGAACAAAAATGACCAACAAGATCAAACAGGAAACTATTTGCTCTATGATTCTCTCCCGAAATATAATGAAGCCGATGAAAGGCTCTTCTTGAAAAAGGTTACTCGACAAGTTATATTGGATGTTCAGCAGCTACATGTTGGTTTGAACTAGAATCTTCTCAAGTTCAGATTATGTCTTTCCTTAAAGATTTGCTTACGAAATACCCCATTTTGTATTGTTGAAGTTTCAAAGAACTTAAACTGCTATTGCCGAACTTGACATATCAATCAATCGAGACTCAATTCAAAAGCTAGCGAGAAGCTAATTAACATATTTGAGCAAATTGCTACATTAATTTCCGTGGAGAAAACTTATGTACTGCTGACTAACTTTCATTTGTTTATGTTCAATACTAGACAATCCCAACATATGGGCATGACCTTTTAAATGATCTAATCTGTCATTTAAACTGGAGTAATGAGAACTTTACATAAATTAAACTCAGGAATGGAGCGTATAAAATGTTGGTACCAGCTTACTATATACACTCTGAGAAGCTAAAATAGGTTTTCCTCTGTCTTTTTTTTCTTCTGCAATTTTAACGAACTATCTCTATGTATGTTAAATTTCGTTTCACGAGAATTGCTTTTATACTTGGTTTTCGATCTGCATGGTAATTATAGCTAGTATCTTTGTTATAACTGGGATTTCAAAGTTTGAGCCTTTATCCCGGCCGAGATGGCCGACACAAGATTACTAAGCTTAGGTCTAGAAATGCTATGAGGGCGTAATGATGCATGGTGACGGGAACCTGTGTCGTGACAACTTTCAACTTTAAACACTGCGCTTTACCAAAAAGCGTTTGAATACTGCAAAGTAAAACATTTAGTTATGCATGCAGATAATTAGCTGTCCACCGAAGATATCAAACGTTTTGAGGGCGAAACAAATAGGTAGAAATGTCCAATGTGTCCATTTAGCCAATTAATGAATGATTTGTCCTTCCTCGAGTAAAATATTGTAGGAATCATGCTTGGTGTAATATCTCAATACTTCTTAGCATATTTTCCTATATTGATAATTGGATTAGCCAGAACAATTTGTTCAAAAATTACGGTTTGATCATCTCTGAGATTCATGGATTATGAGTTCTGCGATCGAATATTTTCTCTTGACAACGTCTTTTTGGGTTGAGTTAAATATTTGTTGGTTTAGATAATTTTCTGATATACTCTAATGCTAATACAGCAATAGTTATAAGAAACCAATCCAGAGGAGTGTATTTATTAAACTCAGTTATTTCATATAGCAACTTGTATAATAGCGCTGTTGTTATATAATTTTGAACCAATAAGGTCGTTCAATACAGTCTATGATAATGAAAGGAAGGTCTAAATATCAGTAGAGTAGTCATTACGGTTCTTTTTTCTCTATCAACAGTTGCTCGTGGCGCAGAATTTCTTTTAGAAGGCGTTAATTCATACCAGTCTGCTGCATCTCCTCGCGTATAACCCCATTAAGCCCTAGTCAGCTTTCTGGGCGGTAATTTTTGGCATCTATCTAGAAAATATTTTGCAGCATCCAGCTAGTCATATTTTGCAGAGAGAGTCCGTGAGATATTAGATGAGGTAATCTTCAGAGTATGCTTTTTTTCAAGCCACTTCTGTAGCTCAAGCCCAGTTAAATAAGGCTTTGTTTCATGCTTATAACTAGGTATTAGAGCGAAACTTTAATTTTTAGGAATACTTCAAAACATTGTTAAAGAACCAAAGTTGTGAAAAAAATCTACTGAAATTTATTGCTCAGGGGTTTAGTAAGTCTTATAAAACGAACTTTGGATTTTGTTTTTATTTGTTTTTCTAAAAAAACCTTTTTAAGCCATTTAACAATATCTTGCTGCAATAAAGTTTGCATTGCTTGCTACTTAAAATTCAGAAACGCTTTCCAAACAGAGTATAGGTGACTTATTTTTGCTGGAGGAAAGACAAAGAAAAAAAAGACCTAATAAGACTTAAGCTGCAAGAAACTGTTTGTGTTAATGATAGGGTCAACCAAACTGGGTTCAAGTTCATTTTCTCTTTAAAATTCCCTGTATCATACATGTTTTTCTCTCTTAATGTTGCTGCACGACTGGGAAAATTCAAGTACATACATAAGTTTGTGAATGTTGAAATTGATTGCAACAGCGCACTTACCAGCCGTTATATGAAATAATAATGTAGACTGACACTTAGTATTGTGGTACTTCTAAAAGCTCAGTACAACCTTAGATGATAATTACAGATTTATGGAACAAATTTGCGAAGTCCGCGAAAATTTAGAGTTTTCCGTAAAATGAAGTTTTATAGCTGATAGTCCAAGCGTTCGTTTTGAATATGCAGGTATATTGATTGAAGCTACCCTAAGCCATATAGTCCTATTATTCGGGAAATATACATTGATCCTGTTCAAGGATGATATTTCTGGCTGAGCTTGGTACTATTTCACAAAAAAATGAAAATAACTGTCCTAATTCAAGTCTAAAATAATTAAACGAAATCGTTGCGTTGGTAAATACGTCAAGGAAGACTACCGGCAAACAGAATAAACAATCAAACTATTTCAGAAAAAACCGCAAGCTATTATATAATGAACCAGTACTTGATTATATGCTCAATGCAAAATATTAAGAAGGCAAAATTTAAAATGTGTGTATGAATTTGGGCAGAAATAACTTCTAGTTTGATAGAACGCATTATTGACAAAGACATAAGAGTAACCACACACTTACCAGTTAATTTTCCATGTCATATACTGAGATGTTTCATTTGTGCAAATAGTACTCGTAAATTGTCATTAGGACTTTTTTGGGAGTCTTTTTGTATTAGATTTTTTGCCTTAATTTTGTCACGCAATTTTCACGGAGTAGCAAGTTGGAATTATACTCCATCTTCAAAGAAACAATTAAATTTATCAAAAAAAAAAACCAAAAAAAAACTGGAATAGTAGGAGAATTCAACACATAGAATCGTATATACGGTAGATTCTTTTAACGATTATCAAATTGGAAAAAATGGGATTTTTGGCAGTAAATAATCATCCAACAGGTCCTAAAAAGCTGGATAATTATTGACTGGAAAAATAGAGCATCCAGTATGTACGTTACGACTAAATATTCCACACAAAGCGTTTTTAAGTTATGATATTTTCATTGCCAGACATCATTTTGATATTACCTAGTAAGAAATCATGTTGCTATTCCTCCTCCCTCTTTCTTCCCCCGTGATTTTTAATAGGTAATCGTAGTTTATGTATACCACAAGAAGAAAGTGGGCTTTTGACAGGCCTTACTTGAGTTTAGGAAAAATCCTAATATCTATCTAGTTAAGTACTCTTACTCTAAAAGTCACCAAGGTGCAAACTTTTATGGTAGAAAAGTATCTGCAAATATTATATTGTTGATCATCCATTAAATAGATGGCCAACCAAGACCAGAAAACACTGTCTATCTAGCTATTATCTACTGAATTTAATAGTATATCTGGTTAAATGATACTAATATAAAAGATTTCGATTATTAGTGTTGATCTAACTTACAACAGTAAGCAGTGGTAAGTTCTGTTTTTATTTAGTCTTCTAATAATATGTCATCGAAAAGACACTAGGCTTGCTTGGGCTTGAAAATATTTGTGGCACTCCTGAATTCGTAACTACAGAATATTGAGAAAAGCTTGTTATAAGCCGCAAGACTTCTCAAGTAAATAATCTTGCAAATATTTTTACAGTCTAACAGTTAAATTGCCATTGAGCCTATGATCAAATTTACTTTCATTACTCTACAATTCAGTTTTTAGTTTAAATTCTAGAATAAAAATATCAGTTAGGTCTGGTGCTTAGGGCGTTTCACTAGTTTATATCGCAACCCAAATAGAGATGCATATATTGAACATGAAAGTGTAAACTATCATGCACACAACCTTTAATGGCATTAATGGTCTGGTAAAGTTAACATACGCTAGGTGCTAGTGTATTTAGATCTGAGATCTATTTCAAAAATGACGCACCTCAACCCTTGTTGAACTCAAAATTTTGGTCTACATAACATTAACACTAAAGTTTAAATTTAATCTCATATCATTAGATTCTTTTGACCCTACTAAAAAATGCACCATCAGCTTACGGGCGTATTTCAGATATTCCTGAATTTTTAGCATTTACAGGTAACAGATACACTATAAGTATAGCCTAAACCAAAATTAATACACGCCCAGAACATAGTTGTCATATGACACAGATGAACAAGAGATATGAGCATATTTTTAACACTGAGTTATAGGCTGAGCAATATAAAAATAGAAGATGGGTAGAACACATTGATAGACAGATAATTAGTTTATTGTCCTTACATCAAATAGTTCCAAAAAAAAATTGGTAAAATGCATTAGAAAAGATACTTTATTCCTATTCAACAAAGTATATTATAAACATGCGGATGTTAAAGGTCTGCATTATAATCACATATAGCTTGCTTTAGCACGTTTGCTAACATACCACAGAGGAAACCCCCAAAAGTTCTGGGTCACCATGGTGCTAGCAGCATTCACACAAAAGCAAGAAAACCAGGTCTGAAACCCGAGAAGAGGCTATGCAGGATTAGAAAAAAGCTCGGAAAGAGCTTCTGCAAGAGAAGACTGAGATCTAAATAAAAACAATTCCTGTACATGTACAAAAGATCATTGAATTAGTGGGAGGCATGAATATAAAGAAGGTTGGTAATGACTTCATAATTATTTATATGTGTAAACAATTCTTCCTTTTTTCTTTTATTACTTATTTCTTAGAAACCAGTTTACCAAGTTTTCTCATCCAGAAGCCTTATTTTTCATGGGAGACTTCCGGTCCTCCAAAATTATCATATTCACTGATACAGGGCACTACAAATTGTCTCAGATCCAATTAAGCTTGGTGTTTTTTTCCATATACAATTACACACGAATATTACAATAAATATACCAATACAGGACTAAATACATGGCCAATTTTAAAGCTCAGTAATAAGAATATTGATTTCATCAAATATATAGTATAGTGATACTATGTCCATACATTTACTTAATTTTAAATAATTGAACTGTGAGTAACATATGTATTTTAGTTAAAGATGTTTGAGCGTAATAAATCTTTACGGTTTTGCTGAAACATAACTGACATTAAAACCCTCTCAAAGCATTGTGCCAAGAGGACACGAGGTCTTTGAGTCTCTAGCCAGTGTATGCCTACAACTACTAAGTAACTTATATATGTGAAAGACAATTTTGCTCTCTAGTTTTCTTTCGTTTATTTGATGCGGATATGAATGCTCAAATGTTGGCGTAGTTCGAGCTGAAGCAAGCCATTGTGTGGCTTGTAGCTGAAAGGATGTATATTTCCCACTTAAGCATGATAAAGACTGGTACCAACAAGATGCATGTTACCATGCCTCCCTTGCCGAAAGTCTCAACATAGTATTAGCGAGATGCGGTATTCAGTGTGTATTTAAGGTTTATGTCCATTAATAGCTGAATGCATGATAGCAAAGTTCTACACATCTTTGAAGGGTGCAGAAGGTAGGTTAAATGTAAAAAGTCTAAATTAAGTTTTTATCTTAGTAATCCGAAGAGCTAAGACAGTCATTTTTGAAATCGGGATTTAGAATCTCAAATTTGGTTTGTACACTTGTACAAAGCCTTGCATGAAAGTGATGACTAGCCGGCTTAGAAAATTTTTTTCCCTGATTTCGTCGAGTACATTAAATTACGGAAAAATCACATGGCTTTACACTGCCTCCAAGGGTTTTAGCCTGAATCAATTGTGTTGTGGCTGACAGCCACCTTCGATTCAATTCTTTAAGTTAAGCTCTGTAGAAGTCAATCTAATAAGTAAAAAAAAAAGTGACTGAAAATGTTTAAGCTAAGGGTACAAATATATGTTGCTTTGGCTATGATGGGTGCGGAAAACGTCAATAATTACAAATGGGTTTGACCATATTAAACAATAGTAGATACAGGCAGAGCTGTATAAAACTTGACATGAAGCGACACAAGAGAGATACTGAACAACCTGGATCTCGATTTGGTACGACACTCGGTGCTGGGAATAGAGAGGAAGTAGGCAATTGTACAATCCATATTTTTCAGTATATTGGACAACTAAGCAGGAATAAAAACATATTTTACAGCAATAATCATGGTAGACAATTAAGTATGATAATTGGCTTCCTGCAAGAAAATCAATAATTTATTTTCAAAAATTTGAGTGCGTATGATATGCGTGGCAAATAAAGAGGGAAAAATTAAAACAATTGATTGCTGATTGCTGGTAGCATAAAACTTAGATGGTCCCTTAGAACAACTCTTGTTTTCAATCGTAGACACTCTTTTTATTTTATTTTATTTTTTTGTTTTTAAAAATTAGCATAGCTACAATTATATGCACCTCGCACGTCCATGTGTAACATACCTTCATATTTTGTCGAGAAATTGCGCATAGACTTATGAGATTATGATTGTTATGCTTTACATTAGATTTGTATGCTTTTTAATTTTTACCTATCCTCTTTTTTTCTTTCAATATTTTGAATTAAAAGGCTTTTTTTAAGGGTTGTTACAAATTCCCAATTGACCAAGTTTGGAATTAACATAAGAAATATAATCTCACTACCACAGTTTCTATAGTAATAAAAGGCAATTATTAGGAGACGATTTTGAGCACAGATATTGTCATTGCGCGCATAGTTCAGGTCTGTATACATATCCTCAACGTTCGAAAGAGGAAATTTTGGGACTGGCTGTAAAAGCTTTGCTATACTCAATTAATATTGACGAATTTCCATTAGTCTCAGGGTAAATAATAAATACTTTTTTTTTACAAAAGAAAACCACCACAGCAAATAAATATGTAGCTATCAGCCTTTAGGTAAGAAGCAACACTTTTTAGTTGAGCAACAAAAAGAGATGCTTGCTGGGATTGGCTTAAAGTTGTGTTGTTGACAATTTTAAGGTTAAACGTTTCCGCGTTCCAGCCTTATCCAGGTCTTGTGTAGATTTTGCATATTGTATATTTTCAAAAAGAAATTTAATTTAAGTTTTATTATCTAATCAAGGGAATTGCATATCTATTCATACCGTACCAAATGTGTAGTATTAAATACAAGGGTCTATTGTTTCCCGTCTTGAATGTTTACATTGTCAATGACTTTGAAGGCGTAAAATAAAAAGCGAATACTAGATCGTTAAGACCACTTTCCGTATACATTTATACCAAAATGGAGGTTTCTTTCGAAAGACTTACTATTTTACAAACCACAATTGAAAACAAATCTTGAAAACAAATTATGAAGCTTGAGCAGATGCGCTGTCGACAGAAAAGATTTAGTTATCATATATTATTTGAATGATGTCAACTTTCAATATTATAGATGATGGTACATTGATGGCTAGATTTTCTCTTTTAAAATCATTATTTAAGCCCTGTTATAAAACTGTTTAGTTTGGTAACGTATCGTTAGATCATATATAGAAATGCCAAATTTCATTTCATGGCTTGAAAATATTGGATTTCATGCATATTAGCAAGCAATCAAAACAGCTAACTAAAGAATACTCAGACTAATGCAACTGTTTGTTGCAAATAATATATTAAACAACATACCAAAATTTTCATTAATACCTAATTTTAGGCGTGTTTAAACAATTTGGTACTTTATTTATAGAACGTATAATAAAATCTCTAACTACTGCGATTTTTAAAGATTGAGAATCAAGTAATATTCCCAAAATACTTAATTTAAATTATATGTCTTTGGTAGCGCTAAAGGTCCACCTTTCTCTGATAACTAGATGATTAAATCTCAAAAGAAGTTATAACAGCTTTTATGATTTATAATGGTTGGAAAAGTTGTTAATACAACAAAGACAGTGTTTAGTATAAGTGATGCACGAATAACATTTGGGAATTCAAATCTTCATTCACTTTCTATTTCACGCCTTGAGTATAACTTCAACAATATATCTTCGGGGAAGTCGTTGTGTACTATTTCAAAAGTTTATGTAACATCGCGCTGGGCTTAAACAGATAGAAGTTCAACCTTTGTCTTTTTATTCGTAAAATTATAAAAAAAAGGTGACAATGCTGCGCATAAAGAAGTAATTGTTAATATGTTTTTTATAATGTTAAAGAGAACTAGTTAACTGATTTAAACAAAAAGACATGCAAATAACTCAAACCTAGCTGTTAGTTAGTTATCAAGCAAATAATATGATTCTTGGTTTTATGAAAGAAATTGTCTCAATAGTTTAGCCTGTTAATTCAGCACTTGGGTTATGTTGACGAGAGATGGCTACCAGTATCAATATTTAACTTGAGTCTGAAATTTTGAAAAAAGAAGCAAATAAAAATCTTTAAGGGCCTGGATTATTAAGTTATAAAAACTCATAAAGAATTTTCTTATTATAATTCTATATTTGGAAACGTATTAAATGTCCTACATTTATTTTGCACCCTGTAGTGCTTTGATATTTTCAAAAGGTGTTATTTCTAAAGGGCACCTGCATCCGCCTTAACTAGTGGTAAATCGGAAAAACAAAGCTCATGAGTATATTTCAAGGCTCCATATCTGCAAAGTCTCTGAGATTTAGAAGAACCTCATAAAATGTTGAGAATGAGTTGTCTGCAGAATAATACGAAGGAGACGTTGAGCAACTCGAATCTCGATCTGGTACGACGCTCGGTGCTGGAAATAGAGAAGAACTAGGTGAGTATATTACCCATATTGCTAGGTATGTTTAAACGAGTAGGCAAGAACAAAAGAAGATTTTAAAAAGAAAAAAAAAAAAAAAAAGAGTTGTCTGCAGCATCACCATGTGATTATTGGAAGATTGACCTCAAAATATTAGATCTGAATCTAGACTTACTAAATTTTTCATACTTTTAGGCCGGATTTCTAAAAAATAATACTGTTAATGCTAATTTTGTCCAAAATAGTAAAGCAAGTACAGTACGGCGCTTATACACTATATGCTTAGAGACTAACCAAGATCTGCAGTTTTCATACCTTAAGACTTGTACTTTAAAGAGCGATGCTTTCCCAAACAAAAACACTGCGGTTTTCTTTGTTTCTGCACATACCTCTGATCTTCGTCAAGGCTTCAGATGCTCATGCTTGCTTACAGATAGTAATACAACAACCCCCGAATATCAGTATGGTGCTCTTTCCTATTCTCTTTTTATCTAAACACGTCGTTATACTTACAGGCAGGTCAAAAAGCTTTTTCAATCATTCATCTTTTTTCTTAAAAAAGAAAAATACTAATACATAGAACCCGCAGCAAGCCAGGAGATAACCACCGTGAAAGGCTTTTCGCTGGGGTCAAGCAAATGAATAGTATTAATGATGACGAATATTGGACTAGGCACCCACCATGGAAGCAGCCAATGTATAATCGCGATAAGAAATCTCATGAAGCTGTACAAACTCTAAAAGGCGCTTTGCAAGTTGCTTCGCGCGATGAATGGCAATAGGGGTTTGAAATGCCAGATGAACTCCGCTAATTCTACTCCACTACCCAAAGGGAGCCGTATGGAGGAAAGTACCTCAATCCACTGAAATCTTTCATGAGTACCGTGCATTGTCACGCCTTTAGTATATTGTTTCAGCTTTTCACAAGACATGGTGTTCTAGAAAAGTATTTCCAAATAAGGTATACCAACGAGCAAAATCATTATGGAGAGAGTAGTCAACTGGAAACAGTTGAGCATGTTCTCAAAGAATGTTCTTTACATCCAGCAGAGTGGGATTTATTGAAGAAAGTTTCTTTGGAGCTTGGTTACAAGATTCTTTTTGGTACCAAGAAGGGCTTTGGAGTAGTATTCAAGTTCTTAGATTCATTACTTCAACTTCTTGTGGTGATGATTAGCTTCATTAGAGCAGCTTGTCAAGGTTTTACTGAGTATCAAACTCTAGTATTGATCTACTTGGTGTCATGTATCAAAGGTTCCCCTTAATAAATGAGCCTATTCAAGGATAATTCAGCGCCATTGGACATTTAAACTTATAATACACGCTGATACTGCTACCAGATTCATAAAGACGAATATGTTGAAATCCATATCTTCTTTTTATGTCACTGTTTTATAATTTTGTTTGTAACTATTTCATGTAATCACAATAAACTGATCATATATCTATAGAAATTGAAAAGCGAGATTCATTCTCTCATTAGGATATAATGTATGAGATATTCCTAGTTGTCTAAACCAATGAAAGAAAACTCTTATAAAAATCTATCATTAGCTGATCTCTGTTTGGTATTAAAAAAGTAAACAGCTCTTGTCGTCATAATCAGATTAATAGACATACATTTTACTAACAAAAAAAAAACATCTATGGTCTTAGTCACATAATTTATCGTATCCAGAGGTTTACGAAGCCTCACTATTCACTGCCAACTCCATAATGAGTCGAGTTGCAAGATGGAGAAATGGGAAGGCAGAAAAAGTATCAAACTCTACCTTTGACTTTTTCTTCTCACCATCGGCAGATACTGACTTGTTCTCTTCCTCCCAGCCATCAAACTTGAAATCAACAAGGTAGTTATTTTGCTCAATTTGGTAGAGTTGGATGCGCATCTTCATTTTCTCTCCGTCCTTGAAAGAACTATCAGAGACCTGATCAGGCATTTCAACATCTTCATCTTTAGAAGTGGAAGGTTGAACGTACTTCCATCGTACATGAATCGTCCACAAATCTTCTTCAGTTGGGGTAGCCCACTCAGCGCCAAGATTCTTAAGTGCTCGATAGATTTCACCCATAACGTCCAAAGGATATGAACGAGATCGAATGCCAAAATGCCATCTGGTTTTGGATTTTTTCGTTGAAACTGGATTCAGTTTCCGCATCGACGGCAATCCATATGCAATCATGTTAGCCCGATGATAGGCCGGTAGGGATGTAGGTAAAATAGATATCGTATTATTAGACAGCTCCATTGGGGTAGAATCGGCCATTAGCGATGTGCTATGGATATTATCAAATGTCAAAGCAGGTGTGTTACTTCGTAGAGACGCAGACCTGTTTCGGTTATCATGCGATCCTCCAGTTTCTGAATGGCCCCTGAGCTCTTCTGTAGAAGAATCTTCAACCATATACCTGTCCATTTCACCTTGTCGATCAGCATCTTTTCCAAGAAGTCTGTTGTCTTTTATGAGCTGATAGGCATCTCTAATTTCTCCTCCCTCGCGACTTGTTGACCGTAAAGCGTCATACACCTGTTCCTTTTCATAGCCCATAGTGCGAGCCAGCGCACCAACCAAGGAGCTATCAATTCCTTCATCTTCTTGATTTTGTTGCGATTTTTGCATATCGGGGGGTAAAAGAGAAGGATCAATGTTTACTTTAAACCACGGGTCTTCCATGATCTCATGGACCGTGATACGGTCTAAAGGATTGACAACCAGCATCCGTTGCAAAAGATGTTTGGATTCTGGAGAAATTCCTGGAGGAATAGAGTAGACGCCACCTGAAATCTTCTTGAACAAGTTAGGGATGAATTCGTCGTCAAAGGGTAGTCTTCCACAAAGCATAATGTATAGAATAACACCGCAAGACCATACATCGACTTCAGGGCCAGCATAAAGCTTGCCTGAAATGACCTCTGGAGCAGCATAGTTGGGAGACCCACAACTAGTTTTCAGAAAATTTCCGTCAGTCATGATATTTGAAAGACCAAAATCAGCAATCTTAACATTGAGATTTTCATCTAAAAGCAAGTTTTCGGGCTTGAGATCTCTGTGCACAATTTTATGGCGATGACAGTACTCTACTGCAGAAATGATCTGTTGAAAAAAGCGGCGAGCAACGTCCTCAGACATCCGGCCTTGTTGCACTATGTAGTCGAAAAGCTCTTTTCCTGCATATTCGATAACCATAATAATTTCATCTTTGGACTTAATAACGTCGTAAAGCTTGATGATATGTGGGTGTCTCAGCAGTCGTAGGTATGAAATCTCTCTCTCAACACGGCCCTGCATATCGGACTTAGCGAGCGTCTTTCTGTTAATAATTTTTAGAGCAACACGCTCATGGGTAGCCATGTGGTAAGCCACTGATTGAATAGTTAGTAGAGCATAAACAATATCGCACAAGAATTTCAAATTGAGAGTACATACACTTGACCTTGCCAAATGAACCCTCTCCGAGGGTCTTGATAATCTGGTAACGACCAATTCTGCTTTCTCCCTGGAGGCCAAAAGAAGGCATAACATCTGGGTTTCTGTTATTGCTTTTGGACATGGTTAATTGACTGTAATGAGGATATCAGGTCACAAAGGGTGATGATTGTCAGAGTCGTTGGTAAAAAGAAGAAAGAGAATGTGTGAGATAAGATGAAAGCAACTGCCAACTGTCGTAATAGTGAACCGCATGAGACCCAGTTTCAGGGCTAGGGCTAACCTTATTTTAACATGGGGCTGGTAAATAGCATGTATAAGAAATGACATTGTTTACGCATATAAGTGGTACTTGGGAGTTAAGCATGGGGGTTTTCTTTTCGGGTACGCTCCATAAAGTACTATGGTGGCGTCCTTACATCAGGCCAATTTCATGAGCAGATTCATTAGAATTATCACCCTGTTTTATGTTTTGTTGTACTGAACAGCTGTGATCCACATCCGTTAAAATTCATTTTCTTCCTTCTTTTCCTTCTTTTCCCCCCAACCCGTTTATTTTTGTCTCTGAAATATCTCTCTGCCTACACCACACAAACATTCCTTTGCAATGGACACCCTGCTAAAGTCTTTTTGGCCGGTAAAGCCCCTGCAAACGGGTTCCGTCACAATTCCCTCATACCGTCAAGGAGACTTTGAAGACTCTATTGAACTTCAGATCAAGAGCCTGTTCTACATGTTTCGCCGTTGTAACATTCCTGACGCCCAAGCTTTTTCCGCAGATGCTACTGTTGGAGGTATTGGTGTTGCTGGTGCCGGTGGTTCCGACAAATACAGAGAACAAGCTCGTCTTCAGCAACACCTCTTTCAGAATACGAACAACCTTGCATCAAAATCAGGAGTCAGGGCCACATTGGGGTCTTTAGATAATACGCCTAGTTTGGCTGACCTCAAGCTTAATGAAACTCCAGTTTTTAAGGGAACTACCCCATTCAATTCCAAATTTGAATCTCCGTCTATGCCTAATATGGACCAGGAAAAGCTTGATGTGTTATATTCCAAGACTGACTTTGAAAAGGTTATGAAGAAGGATGAACATCGTGTGCTTATTGATTGGAAGAAAAATAAGTTCCGATCTATGTGTATCCTTAGTGGAATACCCCTAAACTTAGAGAAATTACCGACATTTCCTGTCAAGAATTATTCCTTCATTGTTTTGCCAGCAAAATCATCAGACCTTAAATATATCACTACCCTATCAGAGTCGAATCTCTATATTGAGCATTATGTTTCCAAGGAGACCCGTCGCCGTTTAGCCAAACAAGCCCTCGACTTAGGCAAGCATTCTACTCCATCCACGTCGCATTTCACCAAAAACGATCGTGCTTTGGTGATCCATACATACTTGTGTCTCCTTGCTGTCGAAGTACAGGTTGACAGACTTTACAAAAGCCTGTACCGCGAACGCATTAAAAACGAGACCAAGAAACCTACAAACCCTCTTAGCATCCCTGAAAAAGCCGTTCCACCAAAGGTTACATATCTTGCCATGCCACAAAAGCCATTGACAGTTAGCGCTAACGTAGTTGGAAAAACAGGCCCCCCTAAGTTTTACCTTAAGGCCAAGGTTGACAGTGAAATTCCATTCAGTCACAGAAGTTCACCCAAACCTACAGTACCAACGGTATCCGTAACAACAGCACACCAGAAAATCCAGACGACCAAACCACGCATTGTTCCTACCCCGCGTAGTGAGTCGGTGCTTGCAAGATCCCGCAGTAATAGTCCAACGCGGATTTCATCCCGCTCCGCCGACTCAGGCTATGGATCGTCACTATCATCAGCATCCAATTCATCGTTAAGGAGAAAATCCTCTAACTTGTCATTATCAAGCTCTGGTGTGGTCTCAGCTTCCGCTACTTCTTCAAGGAGCGTGTCGAACCCATCAAAAGCTCTCGCAATTTCGCAGATCCCTCGGCCGCTGGCAAAGAAGAAGTCAAACCCGTCGCTAGCTTCCGCCATTCCGAGGCCCAATACAAGGTTAGGCAACGTGCCTGCAGACCATCTACCCAATAACAGTGACCGGATTCGCCAGGAGGTGATGGAACAGACGCGTAAGGCCGTGAGAGCGCGGTTGGATCGCGAGAAGCTGCTGATCCAATCGGAGAACCGCAAGTAGCACTACCTCTGCGTACATGTAAATAAGAAATATAACGATACTTAATTAATAACTAATAATTTTTTATAGTAATATTTTAGCTTAAAATATTACTGGTAAGGGGAAGGGGACTACAATGGTTAAAGTTCATGTACAACATTCTTTCTATTCCTAATCTAGAAAATAATTAAGTCTTAAGATATGAAATATTGAACTTAGATTATTAACATTAAAACAGATAAATTACCCTTAACCTAGCCCTAAATAAAAATATCTTAGGGTTGTGACAGCTTCTAAAAAAGGCAATCACAGTCTTTTTTACAGTTTTCTTTTAGTGCCAGGTATCTGACAAAATTTCCTTTTTTTTTTTCCCAAATAGCTTATACAAATTTTCTTCTTCTCTTCTTTTTTTTTTCTTGCCCCGACGACATCCATTGTATCTTGAAAAACACAAACATAAAAATGGCTCCTAAGAACGGTAAGCGTGATTTTCTAATAATCGTCTCTTAGTATGTTTTCTTTCTGATACATTGGATTGTTGTTGTTGCGAGTCCGTTGGTATTTTCAAAAGGCAAACTCATGTTTGATTTCTATAGCTATTTTTACTACCTTGCAAGGCTTTCAGTGACAATAATTCGATGTTGACGGATAAAACATGCTGGCCGTCTGTAGAATATTTTACTAACTTGTTTACAGAAAACGTTACTCTTGGTCTCCAGGCTCGTGAAGGTGAGCTTGTCTTCGGTGTTGCCCGTATCTTCGCCTCTTTCAACGATACCTTCGTCCACGTTACCGATCTGACTGGCCGTGAAACCATCTCCCGTGTCACCGGTGGTATGAAGGTCAAGGCTGACCACGACGAGTCTTCTCCTTACGCTGCCATGTTGGCTGCTCAGGATGTTGCTGTTAAGTGCAAGGAGGTCGGCATCACTGCCCTCCACTTCAAGATCAGAGCTACTGGTGGTACCAAGACCAAGACCCCTGGTCCCGGTGCTCAGTCTGCTATTCGTGCTCTTGCCCGTTCCGGTATCAAGATTGGCCGTATTGAGGACGTTACCCCCGTTCCTTCCGACTCTACCAGAAGAAAGGGTGGTCGCAGAGGTCGCAGACTCTGATTGTTTTCGCTATATTTATGTATTTATATTTAATAAAGTGTTAACGAGTTCATTAATTCCTATAATTTTGAGGTGTTTATAATAAAGTATTAAAGCTACTTAGAGCTGATACCATAATTTTCTTTTTTTAATGGCGGCTCTTGGTTTATTCCGAGAGGGTTTTTTTTTTTTTTTTTTTTTTTTTTTTTTTTCTTGCATCTTTTTTTTTTTTTTTTTATTTTTTTTTTTTTTTTTTTTTTTTTTTTTTTTTTTTTTTTTTTTTTTTTTTATTTTTTTATAATATTTATTATTTTTTTTTTTTTT
>Ga0160505_100486_pt1 | contig 22806 bp, 15 predicted proteins | sample DIDeMG_FD_108225 | JGI IMG/M metagenome (GOLD analysis project Ga0160505, IMG submission 108225) | Enriched chicken feces microbial communities from UW Madison campus, WI, USA - DID2874_E49_Stillage MG | ecosystem: Host-associated > Birds > Digestive system > Large intestine > Fecal ... | reverse complement strand
ATGAGACTGGCAAAGTAGCGGTGTCAGCGCGCGCAATGAGTTCAGACGTTCGATGGCGCCGAATTCTCCATGAAAGTATCCATGTGCTAAGGGAAACCTGAGATACATAACACCCAGTAGCTCGCACGCAAGTCATAAAAAGACTTCTAACTGCCACACCTGACATTCCCTTCTTCACACCATCAAGTCGTGCTATAATTTTAGATGCACTGTTAGCTTTTCAGATGCTTTGTTTATGTAAAAAAAAACATTGGGTATAATAATCAAGCCAAATTACAACTGCAACCCTTTAGAATCTGAAAGACTGAAAAAGATATTTTTTAAAATCTGTCCGATATAGTGTAACGGCTAGCACGGTTCGCTTTCACCGAGCAGTTCGGGGTTCGATTCCCCGTATCGGAGTATTTTTTGCCAAACCTTGCACCTGTTTTTATTATTCATTTTTTTTTTTTACCGCTGTGAAGAAAGTTTAAGAACAATAGTGGCAAAGTCACGACGGGTTTCCTTACCGCAAATCTATGGGTCATGTGATTCTCGGTTCTTATGGCCAAAATAACCTGTCGTGTTTCTTCCCTTCCTTTCGACTGTAGTTTTTTTTTGTCATTTTATGAACAAATAACCAACTACTACAAAAATTACAGAATAATGACAGAATATCAATTTATTCAGCCTGTGCGTAGAATCCTTACGCAGAAGGACTTGGACATTTTCACTGAGAGCACGACCCGCGCCGAGCTGGTTGGATTTGTGGAGGGCTTGAACAGTTCTGTGAAGGGGCTTACAAATGATGCCGATGTCGAGACCGACGAAGTGAGTATGATGGGTTAAACTCATAAGGACTTTTATCCATATATCGTTTAGCTAACACCGGTATCCATCTTCTAGACAATTGAGAGCTTATTGAAGGTGTTGGAGGCTGTCGATGCGCTGGTAACGAAGCACCCGGCTGCCGACATGGTCTCATCGCGGTTTGGTAAACCCGAGTTTCGTGACTTTTATGACGAATTACAGAAAACAGCTGGAGACATTCTGCTGAAAAGCGCACTGCCAAAGGTGCCGAACGAGGCTATCCCTGAGCTTGAGGCCTATCTGGTTGAATCTTGGGGCAATCGCTCCCGTATTGACTATGGATCCGGTCACGAGCTCAACTTTGTTTCCTTTCTGTTCTGCCTTGTCAAGCTTGGCGCCCTTACAGAAAAAGTGTACGCAGCTGTGGTTCTGAGAGTGTTTCTCAAGTATATGGCCGTGATGCGCCGGATACAGACGATCTATTGGCTTGAGCCGGCGGGCTCGCACGGTGTGTGGGGTCTTGACGACTACCACTTTTTGCCGTTTTTGTTTGGCTCATCACAGCTTGTGACGCACCGCCACCTACGGCCCATCTCGATCCACGATCCCGACATTCTTGAGATGTATGCGCCCAAGTACATGTATCTCGGGTGTATTAAGTTCATCAACTCGGTCAAGTCCGCCTCGCTACGGTGGCACTCGCCAATGCTCGATGACATTTCTGGCGTCAAAAAATGGAGCAAAGTTAACGAGGGTATGATCAAAATGTACAAGGCCGAGGTTTTGGGGAAGCTGCCTATCATGCAGCATTACATGTTTGGCTCCTTGATTACTGCGCCCGAAGGTATTTCGACCGCTCCTGAACCTGGCGCAGAGGCCCCGCACGTGCATAACCATTGGGCTGACTGCTGCGGCATCAAGGTACCGAGTGCTATTGCTGCCAACCAGATGGAACATAGCCAAAAGGAAATCCTGCGGCCAGTGACGGGCATGATTCCCTTTGATTAAAGAAAAAAATAAAAAATAAAAGTCTACTGTATATTAACAGTAATAATAAATATATACACAATCTCTGGAATGTGAGACTACCATGCAAACCGCAGTTGCGCCGCAGTGAATACAGGCGGCTTCCATTGCAACTTGGAGGGATCAATCTTGTTCCGCTTGCGCTTCTTTTGACGCTCATATTTTTCAACCATGGCCTCAGTAAGACAAATAATATGCTGGCCCTTGTAATACTTGAGCATGTTGAGCGTTTGAAGCGTATGCAGAATGTCAGTTGTTGTCATACTTGTCACTGTTGAAATATCTTCAATGGTCGTTTCTGTCTTTTGTCCCTCAATCAACAGCTCCACGATGGTATCGGCCCAGTAGGCTCTGTAACTCAGTAGACCCAAATCTGACAGCGGTTTCTCCGGCGAACCAAGCTTGTTTTCCTTTTTGGATAGATTGTACGAAAAGTCAATCAGTACGCGACCATAACCATGGCGCTGGTATTGTGGAAGCGTCAGGATACACGCAACATTGTAGCCCTCAGCCGACTCCTTTTCCTTTGAAAAATATCCAACCAAGTGATGGCCCATCTCATCGCGGCGAGTCATGCAGTAGAATAAGAACGGGTCGACATCGTAATATAGCGTTTTGTGATCCAAAAACAACTTTGAAAGAAGACACAAATTTCGGCACCAAGTTCGCTGCTTTCTGCCATCAATTTCAAAAAACGAAACATTTTCATCTCGGTAGATTTCATTACCTGGGGGGTGCCGCAGTGTACTTTTCAATCTAAATCGCTCGAATTGTTTACGCGAGCCAAAGTATGATAGCGTGAACTCGCAAATGTATATTTCATCCTCCTCGGTAAGCTCAATAGGGTATGGCGAAAAGTACCATGGCTCAACCTCATAGGCACCCATGATGATCTTTTGAATGTTTTTGACTCTACTGACTTCGTGCGACGACTGTGTCATTGATCCGGATGTTCGCAGCTTTTCGATCTCCTCGCCTCTGTTATAGGTTTCCATTTGGGCCGTGCCATTCACGTTGATGTTGTCCAGGTCCATGACATCGTCACTAACGGCCTCCTCCTGATTTGACCCGCTCTTTTTTGTTGTCGCGCGGCCACGCTTGCTAGTTGCCTTGCTGTTGTTTTTCGAGTTCTTGGATGATTTGTTGGTGGTTACGCCGGCCTTTTTGGGCTTGTCCGGTTTCGGCCATTCGACCGGCATCGTGAGGTCAAGTCGTTTATCCGATACATATTCATCAAGACGTTTGTTGAATTCCTGGTAGTGAACATAGAATTCTAGCTCTCCCTTGCGCATTCTTGTGCCCAAGATCTCAGCAAGTCGTTTCTCGCCATCTTTCTCGACGTAACATTTGCAGCCGACGCGAATCATGGACGGCGTGAGCTTGGTGAGAATGTTGATTGGGGTTGCCGTGCCCGACGACGGGGCTTCAGACTCGGGTGCCTCTTTGTTCATAGTAGTACTAGGCGCGTTGGTGATGATGATGGGGTTGTTGACGGCAAGAGGGAGCGCTGTGGAAAAAAAAGGAAAAAAAAATGGGCCAAAAGTAAACCCTTGCCCTTATGACATTGGCAAAGCGGGTAGCCAGCGAGATGCACCGGGCATAGTGGGCACAGGCGGAGAGAGATAGCCGGTGAGTCTGATGCGGTGACGATGGTATGGAACCAAGAGTCTCGAATAAAAGCTCGGTTCCGTCACTGTAGTCCCTGGCGTCTACACGTCAAATCGTGTACGACTGTAAAGAATCATATTACAACCTGATGCAGGGCGTGGAAGCAGACGGTTTGGATACCATCGGCAGAACAGCTCAGACAAACAGGAAACGCACGAAAACTGTAGGTAGATTGCCCATGACCTGGGTATACAAACAAAAGGAAAAAAAATAATGAATGGAATACCTTTTAATATCTCAAAAGGTAATTGAATGAAACCCCAGAAAAAAAAGGCGAATAAACTAGACTTGGTTCAGCATTGAGCTGGACCTAGAATTACACAACGGTAACTCCCGGTCCGGGTGCCCTTTTCTTCTTTGCTCGCCACTTTGCTCTCTCTCTCCACAACCATTGTTAATTCAGTACCCGTCTATACTACATCTGCTCTCTACATCACACAACCATGGCTGGACTTCTCAGAAACCCCATTGCTGGCCTTGTAATTCCTACGGCCATTCTCTACGCCGCACAGAACTCCCTTTACGACGTCAAGGGTGGCTCCCGCGCTGTTATTTTCGACAGACTCTCAGGTGTGCAACAGCAGGTCGTCGGCGAGGGCACTCACTTCCTCGTTCCCTGGCTTCAGAAGGCTGTTCTTTTTGACGTCCGTACCAAGCCCAGAATTATCACTACCAACACCGGTTCTAAGGACTTGCAGATGGTCTCGCTCACATTGCGTGTTCTCCACCGTCCTGAGATCCAGCACCTGCCAAGAATCTACCAGGCCCTTGGTCTTGACTACGACGAGAGAGTTCTGCCCTCCATTGGTAATGAGGTGCTAAAAAGTATTGTCGCCCAGTTTGATGCATCTGAGCTGATTACCCAGAGAGAGCTTGTCTCCGCTAGAATTAGAGAGGATCTCCGCAAGAGAGCCGCTGAGTTTAACATTGAGCTTGAAGATGTCTCCATTACGCACCTGGCTTTTGGTAAGGAGTTTACCAAGGCTGTCGAACAGAAGCAGATTGCTCAGCAGGACGCTGAGCGTGCTCGTTTCACCGTTGAGAAGGCTGAGCAGGAGAGACAGGCTTCCGTTATCAGAGCCGAGGGTGAGGCTGAGGCTGCTGAGACTATCTCAAAGGCCCTCGAGAAGGCTGGTGATGGTCTGCTCATGATTAGACGTATTGAGGCCTCTAAGGATATTGCAGGCATTCTTGCCAACTCGCCCAACGTGACTTACTTGCCCAGCCAGGCTAGCGGTGCCGGCGCCTCAGGAGCTTCTAACAGTTTGCTGCTCAACCTTGGCCGATAAGTAGGCTTTCTTTCTTTGTATATAGTTGAAAAGTAAAAAAAATATAAATTATTCTATCATCCATTTTCGCCTCTTTTCCCTATGCTTGTTAAATCTTGTCTTTCAGAAACTTTTTCTGCTGTATAAATTCAATTAAAACTATCTGAATCAGAATATTTGAAAAGAAAACAAAACACTAGAATGAAAACAAAGCCAAACTGATACTGACAGAGATATCACCTACAGTCTTTGGGTTCGAAATCAAATACTCTATCATTAAAATACTGCATCCATTCATTATTTTAATCTTTTGATAGTAATTCGTGTTTTCAGGTTTATAGAAATCAAATAATTGAATTTCAGTTTGATTTACAAGTTAAATCTTACGTAATGACTTGAAAAAGTGGTGTTATTGCCATACTATCAAAGAGTTTAGTTATACCAAAGTTATAAAGCAAAATGGCATACAAAGAATACATGGGTTTCAAGATATCTGTCTCTATGAGACTGGACCTGCGTGAAGCCAGTCTACTGGAGCAACTCAACGAGAAGGTCTCATAGCTCATGAGAGAATTCTGGCTTTTCCGACTTTCCGCGCCTATGTGTACAGATCTCCTATATTAGACGTTAACAATCAAGGCAGCAAGTATCCACAGTTGGTATCCGATGCTACTAACACTGTTGCTACCAAGGGGAAACTCCCACCTCCTACCACATGCGATAAAAAAACTTTTGGAGAGATCTTTGCAAGATCTGGCTTCTCGCACTCTAGAAGTTCATATGTGTTCAAATTCTAGCCAAGAATCTGAGGAACGCACAGTTGAAGAACTAGAGGGAAAACCTTTCTTTGGCAATGACCATCCCGGACCCAAATCGCTTAAGTATCACCTGCCTTCTACGTCTAATATTGCACCAAACCCACCTTCATATTTCAGTGATATCAGTGAGAATTCTCTCAACCGGCCTAACAACAAATCACCAGTAACAACTTTTTCCAATAGTCCTGCAATACAGTCATTGTCTCTTAAAAACCACAGATTGCTACTGCTTATAGCTTCCACCAACCTCAGCACTGCCCTTATCAATCCATCTGTCTATGTAATCCTGAAATCTACTTCTGGCGCTTTGAACCATCTCAAATACCTTTCTGTTGACAACAGCAAGGCTGGTTCAAAATTGATTAGATCTGACTTGTCTCAGCCACAGACATTAGTTTTAAGAGAATCTTGGAGCACTCGAGTAACTATTTTTCCTGCTGCACCACAGGCTTTATTGCAGCCTAAATTCCAATCAGCAAGACATGTATTTAACAACTGTACTTCCATCTAAGAATTGTTTTTAGCTCAAGTCCAGCCAAGAAACGATGTACATAAGGGATAAACTGTATGTGACTCCTATATTGGATATTAACAATGAAGAGAAAGTATGCTATCAACATCAAGTTTAAGAAAAAGTAAAGATTATCCATCTCATGTGTTTGCTACATTATAATGGGAACTGTTTTGACCCCAACTAGCTAAGGATGCTAATGGTAAAGGAGAAGGTACTCCCAAAGAAACATCTAAATCACCTTTATCAGCGTATTTGTGTGTGAACTTTTTTTCCATGAATTCTCTTTTTGTGTGCGAAACTTTCTCTCTTATGCTTGTATGACCAATACAAAGATTATTATTATCAATTTTTTTTCACTTTTAATTGCTTTTTACTCATGATAATTAATTATGGCGTTGAAGTTTTTCTAGGCTTGCGTTTACTGTTATCTATAAAACCATTGTATATTAGGTATTTCCGCACAAAATGTGGATTTGCGGTAGGATCGAGCATGAAGGCCGACTTTCAGTGATTGGTGCAGCGGTAGTAATTGCTGAGCGACAACTCCTAAAAGCAGCACGTAACTCTATTAACTAGATGCGGCACCTGATTATAGCTTGACCAAGTGACAGTGCTGGAATTCAAACGATATTGACTATCTTGTCTGTATCAAACAAGTGCTTTGAACGTCACGTCTGTATGTCACTTTGTTTTTGCAATTTTGCTTGTAGCTATTTGATACAAGCAAAATAAGCTGATCTATTTCTCTATTGATATATCTATCTAGGGTTTGGTAGTAGAAAGCTTGAAAGTAATTTGCGAGCCTTCACCACATTCAGTATCAAGCGGTCATTCAAAAAATTATCTTCTTTACCGCAAGTACTACCAGGAATTATTCTTTCATGGGATATAAATTGGCTTGCAAGTATGCCTCCGGGTAGTTTTATCGCAGTATCTACATCAACAATCTCAACAAAAGTAGTCTTGGTGACATCACTTCCGTGATAATAAATGTAGATGAGCTTCAAATGGGGTGTGTCAAATGAGTACTTGTGAACAATCTCACCTAACATATAGAGGATATGTTCAAATGGCATGGTAACTGAAAGGACCTTAAGTTGTTTCAAATGCTGAAAAATAAGGGCTACGGAACTCGGAACATGAAAAAATGGCTGACTCTGTAAACTAGGAGTAGGATTTAACCTAAAGCATTCAACTAGAGGAAGGTGCAAAAGCAGTGTGTTAAATACTGAATTCTTTTGTTGAACCATATCAGTTGAGAATGCTGTGATATGCTTATTCTGCAAAAGGAAAATCTTTACCATCTCTAAATCGTCCATGTAATCCCCTTCAATAGCCAGTGTTTTTAGGCTTTTCATATGTAAAACATGAAAATCATTGCTAAGAGATACCTGAGTAGATCTGGCCATGGTGATGCGTAGCTCGACTATGTGATCAAGCTTTCCATGAAAGCCATAGATAGTTTCTGAAAAGAGAAACTGATTGTCTGTGTGCAATCGCTGAATTCCATTGGGAAGTGTTAGGATGTACGGCCTGGGAGTGCTAAAATTGATAATGACCTCCTTCAGAAAATGAAGATGTTGAATGGTTTTTCCGATTGGAGTGAAGACGGATATCGCAGTTGAGTTCATACCAACGGCATCCGTGGAATCGTGATGAGAAAAAACTGCTAATTTATTTAGTTTCCGCAACTGATCAGCAAAAATTGCACTTGGCAGACGATACCGTGAGGTTAATAGATGGGCTTTCGCAGTTATGTAAAGCCCTTTTAGCGAGTCTAAAATCTTTTCCTGTTCAAAAGCCCAAATTAAAGAAGCAAGATTAATGAAAGAAGTGTTAGAATCATATACAGTTACACTAACACTTGTAGTTTGTAAGGCTATTAGTTTTGCAAGAGAGCGATATAAAAACTGCTGCTTATATAACTGCGAATGCTGAAGCCAACAATTAGGATTACCAAGGGCAAGGAATTCAATAATAAACGGCGGAATAGAACCATCACCAACAATTTCCAAACGCTCAAGATTAGTGAGATAATCGATTTGGTCTGACGATAATGAATTACCGACAAAATGAGTAATCTGTTGTAGCAGACTTGAAGGTCTGGACACAGCTGTCAGTCTTACAAAAAGTTCCATGTCAACACGAAGTGATGTCAAATTTCGTATTTCACCTCTCATTAAAACATCAAAGAGATGCATGCCCTCTATAGGGTTTGTGCCGTTAAACCCGTTTAGCCATAGTTTCTGGATATGAGGAAATATTCTTTCGTTCATTTTCAGGTTAGAAGCGTAACACTCGGCAATAACTTGAAAGGCAGAACTAGGCTGGGTAGAGTCAAAAACATAAGGAGAGTCATCTGTTGGGAAAGTAGCATAATTAGTCTGGCGGTAGACGTCGTAAGGCATGAAGTACAAACAGGAAAAGATACGGTCAAGCACAACACGCCGAAAAGTATGGTTGACTTTAAGCAGTATTAAAATAGTAGCAAAGTTGATTTTGACCCCTGTGGACCACCCGCGGGAGCAGAAAGATACATTCCTATTCCAAAGAAAGATGGTGTCAACCCAAGGTGCTGTGTTGTCCTGTGCGATATCGGCTAGTACCTGATCGATGATTAGCGCTAGGATTTCGTAAGGCAAAGTATCTATTGATGAGCACACTGGTGTAAAGCATGAAGAGCCATTATGAACCATCTCGCAGCATATGAATGTCTCTGTTACCAAATGAAAGTAAGGTATTGGTTATGATAAAGCATCCGGTGCTAATGAATGATTCTAGTTTAGTAATTCTGCAGAAATCAGGTTAAATTCAAGTGCTTACCTCTCTGTTGCAGATGTTGAAATGGATGTCAATGACTATTGAGTTCATGAAATCAAGCTCATAGTTTCAAACTACAATTGATTTGCGGATTCTGTTAGAAGAACAGAGAAAGACCCAAAAATAAGACAAAAAGATATTGTCATTTGCTGTCATATGGGGACAGTTGTTGAAATTTGAAATTCGCACATGCAGTGCAAGAAGTTGGAGCCAGTACTCAGGTACCGTTTATATGTTACTTTGTACTTGAAACTTGGTTTATTAACTTTAAGATTAAAGATTTAGAGTATAATGTATAGCTCTCTGTCAATTTAAACAGCAAAATAAAGTTGACAAAAGAATATAAAAAGAAGACATACAGTTCTATAACTTGTGACAATTTCAAATGGGTTTCTCTGTATATATGCGGATCTGGAAAAGTTACAGGGCTACATTGTGATTATACGGGTATTTTTATTTGTTTTCTGTTATGGAGACTCGTTAAATAACAAACCAAACACCCCAAAAAGCATTGAGATCACAACTATCACCGCCAATTAATCAACAGGTTTTTACTGTATGTCAAGATTAGATTACCAGGAGAAGGGAGAAAATCCAAATTTATTTTAAGAAAGGAAAAAGGAGGAATCCATATGTGTGAACCTCAATGTTAAATAAATACAGCGAGCTTTATGAATTTATAAAACAAATTTCAATTTTAGAGCACCAAAGTAGCTTTAAAACATTTATGATATCTGGTATATGTATCGAATGTAGTTGAAAGAATTGTAAGGGGAGCTAAATTATTTGTCGCTGGTCGCCCGCCAGAGTATATCCAGAAACTGAGAGGAAAAATTAAAGAACAGATTCTAGATTGAAAATAAGTTTATTGCCCTTACATCAAACAGTGACAAACAAAAATTTAAAACAAAATGACATATAAAGAAGATATGAATTCCAAAAACATTTGTCTCTATGAGACTGACAAGGTAAGATTGCAAATACTTAGTTTTTATTATTTCATTTTCTAATTATCAACTGGTCTCATCTTGAAATTAACCCAAGAAAAGTTAACTGATATCCTTTTTCAAATGCCATATTCTTTTTTGGTTTTGTGTTGTTAATATATGAGCCTAGAACAGATTGCTGACCATTCATCACTGAGCTCGTCGCGTATCAAAAAGTCGAACATTAAGAAGGACTCCTTGTCGCGCTAACTCCAAAGTAATGAAGAAGGAATGCAAACAGTGGATACCTGTCTGGATATGCGCTCAAGTGTTGGATGATACATCTTGGTCTGTAACTTTTCTCGCAAGGCTGACAAACATGAGTTTGACAATTACCTGAAAAAGGAACAGACAAAATGATCTTTTCGTGACTTCTGTCCAAGTGCATTTATTAGAGATCAAGTGATCTATGTGAGTTCGTAGGGTGCAAACTCAAAACAAAACCCGAGGTTATTCAATACCTGCAAATAGAAATGCGGTACACGTTATAGTTTTGCTTCAGTTATATGATATTGACATTTGAATAAGAGTTGATTGCTAAAATATCTGTTTATTCAAATGTGGGGCCGATACATTGAGCTGATTCATAGATTGTCTGTTCGCGTCGATAACCTGCGTTATTGAGACTAGAAATAGTATTACTACTATCAGGAGACAAGTCTCATAGTCATGCGTGACCTGTTTCATGTTCATAAATTTTTGCTGATCGCATGGCCTATAGTTATGGGTTTGCGAAAAAGTTAAGGCTCTGTCTGCCACATAGCATTAGTCATATATTTTCCAAGTAAAAGGCGGAATGCAAACAAAGCTTTTCCAAGACTTGTTTTGGTTTGAACTCTCAGCATAAGATCTGAAAACAGATAAACGACGGTGATATGCTGTTACCCCTGGAACGGCGAACTCACATCGACCGACATGAGTCCCAAAATAAAAAAAAAGAACAAAATAATTGAAAAAAAAAATAAGTAAAATCAAACCCAATGACTATATGGTTGATTTGTCGACGTATTGAGAGAAAGGATAGTACATCAATACTGACTAACAATGAAGTGAGCTACAACACTCTGAATTCCATGTGTTATATGCTGGATTATATCTTGTTATTATTCAGGTTTCAACGGTTTGTTTATTTAATAAATCAGGAGATAAGTAAACAAACAGAATCTGAATTCCAAGTGCAGCAAAATTCTTCAAGGTCAGTTTTCATTCTCAAACCCCGACGCCATGACGCCTGAAAATAGATTTTATTAACCAGCGGTTTTGGCCAGGCATAGACCACTCTACATCTGGCAGGGCTAGAATGAAAACCAGAGACCCCAGGTAGCGTTCGAAACTCTTCCGATGTGAGCAATTGAGCAACATGATGCAGAATTAGCGCCATCGCCCCTACATATACGTTGGGCATTCTTTTGGCAATTGGGCTCTGATATATGCTAAGTGAATTTCATTAAGGAGTCGTCTCATCTGTGAAACGCTTGTTGCGCGTCCAGCCCTATAGTCCCAAACAAGCAAAACGCAACAAAAGAAAAAAAAAAAAAAGAATTAGTGCTGCATCGGGTGTGTTTGAATTTCAGTGGGAAAAAAAAGGAGTCTTGAAAAGGGGGTTCCAGGAGGGCGCACGATCATTAGCGGTAGTTGACTGCTTCCGAAAAAAAAAACGGCAACAGACGTGTCTTATTCGGGCGAGCCGAAAGTGATACGTTTGAGACGCCGCAATGCGTGTGTCACGGCATGGCACATCAGCAGACTGATAATGACATGAGCGATGAGCAAACCTCCAGGGCTTCATATGATGATTGCTTATCGTCATTGTAGTTATGAATGTAACAGTGTGGTTCCCATTTCTGCCTGTTTTTCTTTTGCGCTCCAACGCGAAAAAAATTCTGTTTGTTGTTGGCCAATGCGGCAGGGGGAACTTCATTTACATTTCTTTTTCCTTTTTTCCCTGTTAAACCAGTGCCTAAAACGCGTTTTTCGATTTCTTTTTTTGTGCGCGCCCACAGTGCTAACCAGAACAGGAAAAGTGAAACGTTCCCCGGGGCGGGAAAAAGAAATGTTTATAGACCAAAAGATTCGAAGATATGCGCAGGCCTTTCACTCTTGTCTGGGTTTTATATAAATACAGGAGAAAGTCAGAGCTAAGATAAATATCTTTCCTCTCTTTCGCGCAAGTAGTTTCTGTCCATCCGCCACACTTCTTGTTTTTGATACTAGCAGGTACACCATGAAGCCTAACGACCTGGCATATCTGCTCAACAGTAGCAATCTAAGCCCTGTGACAAGTAAGAGCGCCGGCAACTCTGTGACCAGCTCTGCTCCAACTCGTAAGCGCAAAGCTATTTCTATAGACTTCCTTCTCGACACACCCCGAAAGCTACCAAAGGTTGTTAACAATGTGATCGAATCACCACCACTCCTGTCGCAACCATCTTCACCACTTGCTTCTCAATATGACCAGCAGCAGTGCCAGCAGCAGTGCCAGCAACAATATACGATCCAGCCGATTCCACTACCCAGCCCAAAACTACAAGCAAGTGATCGCTTTGACGAGTCTGACTTCTCAAAACTCGATGCACTCAATAGCCACAATAACCACTGTGGTTTTCTGCAATTTTGGAGTCACCCCTCGCCACATAGCCCCGTGTTGGTCTCTCCACCTCCTGTATCTGGCCCTCCTTCCCCTGTGGTCCCTGCGTCCATGACAAATCAGGGGGTATCTCCAGTGACGCCAGCAGTCCAACCCCCCTCGCCAAAAGCTACTCCGTCTTTATCAGCGCTCAAAATTGCGTCTGCACTGCGCACCCGTCTCACCTACGCTAAAATTAAACTTCAAAACGGTTGGGAGTCAAAATCGCTTTCTCGTATTGAGCGCATGAATGATAGTAGCAACAAAATCAGCGAGCGGGCTAATATCTGTGACCGAATACTCATTAACAGTGACCGCGTCAGCTTTCCTGAGCCTTACCAAGTATTGCCTGACAGCAGTCATTTTCATCACGCGCACAAGTCCTCACTTAGCATTCCAGAAACGCCTACTTTAACGCACGCGCAGCCGCGCCCCCGTATTAATTCTGAGCCCGATATCACCAGATTTTCCTAAACTTTTCCATGAACAAACAAGAGAAATTGCTTTTCTTGTTTTTCTGCATTACCCTTCCCTCAGCATTTCCATCTCGCATCTCGTAGGCACCGTTGCTGCCCCTTAATATCACCCTACTTTGACTTAGATCCTTATGGTGCGTATTGCGCGCGCCTTTATTTATTCTCTTCTTTAAGTAATGATACATAATACTGTGCTTATTAAATTTGTATTCTAATGCGCCTGTATATAAAAATATATAACGCGCCTGTAATGTTCGTGTAAGTCAGGAAGAAAAATGCAAGAGGCCTTCGTGCGGAATGAATATTCAAGCTGACAGCAGCTTCTCTTGGTCCTTCTCATTGTAGCCCAGAATGTACAAGATCGTCTCCAAAGAAGGAGTATTGATCCGTGAAGGAGCCTTCTTTTGCACCACGGGTTTGGCATTGAATGCAACTCCGAAACCGGCAATACCCATCATGACGAGATCATTAGAGCCATCACCAACTGCAACAACCTTGGAAAGGGGAACACCCTCCTTTTGGGCAATTTCTTGCAACAGCTCACCCTTAACCACGTTGTTTACAACGGTGCCATAAGTGCGGCCAGTCAGCTCAGTGCCATCCTCGGTAAGCTCGAGGTTGTTGGCATAAGCGTAATCTAAGCCCAACTCACCCTTAACCCAGTTAGCAAGGGGGATAAAACCACCAGAAAGCACGGCGGTTTTGACTCCCAGTGACCTCAGAACGCGAGTGAGATTGCGGGCACCAGGAGTGAAGGTGATCTTGGTCTTGAGATCCTCAAACACAGTCGATGGAATGCCCTTAAGCAAAGCAACACGCTGCTTGAGGGACTCGTTAAAATCGATTTCGCCATTCATGGCAGCCTCGGTGATCTTGGAGACTTCAGGCTCAACGTTAGCGTAGGCCGCGATCATATCAATGACCTCTTGCTGGATCAAGGTCGAGTCCATATCAAAGACAAACAAGCCCTTGTTTTTGCGGTCGTCATTAGCCTTTTGCAGGACAATATCCACGCCATGGGCGTTGCTGAATTCAAAAAATGCGTTTTTAATCTCGTTGAATCGGATGCTCTCAACATCAAGGTAGTAGTCTACAACTGCACCGGGCTTGAGGTACTCGAGACGCAAGGTGGTAATACCCTCCGAGCGGAGCAAGTTCTCAAACTTCTCTGTGAAAGCATCAGTAAGTCCCTGGTTGAGGGCGATGACGGTAGCGACGTATGCCATTGTGATCTGATTTGGTTCTGCGAATCTAGTGGAAGACTAAAACAACGTGAAAAGCCGAAATAAATAGTCATTCGGGAGGATGTGCAAATATAATCATTAGTCAGTTTAAACTTCTCATGATTATAGATAGCTTAGTCATATTTTACATTGGTTTGATCAGCTTTGACTAAACGTTATATTACATTTTGAAAACCTTGTATTTTTTGTGTCTTAGAAATGGGTGTCATTCATTAACCGAGGACATCGTGAGTATGGCCAATGCTCTCTTATCGCTACCATTAGTTACAATTGTTTTGAACTATTTGTAGTCTCCTATTGTGTTTCTAATTTCATTTTCTCATGTTGACGCAGCTTGACATTAAGATTATCTACTGTTTTACACAATGGATCCACAAAGCGCTCCAGATGCTTGACACTGATGCCGATAATACAAGGCTCTTTGAGGGTCATAACAACTCAAGTTTACTATGAATTTGTCAATAAGAGACTTTTTATTGAAAATATTCCTAATGAAAAGTTTTCAAAGCGAAGTATCATTGACCATTTTTAAAAGTTTGACCAGATTATGAACGTCAAGCTTGACGATCAATTTCATCTTACTAAATTTGGCACACACAAGCATTGGTATTGTTTAGAACAGTATACTTTGTATTGACAGTGTGTATTATAAGCTCAGATATTAGATGGAAAATTCTCTATGAATAACTTCATGTGTTGAGGGGTCAGTCTGCATATTCAAATATTGGTTACACAGACACAGTATATAGAGATGCTTCATAATTTGACGAGGGATATCCTGGTGTACAACCCCGAGCTTTCCTACTTTATAAGTTAATGGAAACAGATTCACATTATTGCCATCTTGTTCATTTTATTTAGTTTTGATTTTATAGGCTTGGCTCATAATCAGTAATAAAGAATATACTAATTTGCAGCATAAGTTGTAGGATCTGAAAAACAGTTCTCTTTTCCCAGCTTTTCAATAGTTGAAAGCATACTTTTGGTCATAATCCCAAACCATGTAATGATTGAAACGATGGTTTATTGACTCTTATGTTCATATAAGGCCTTTGTGCAATTCTTTTACGAGCATTTTGAACTAAACTTAACGTATAATTTTATGATAAGACCTTATCTAATGGGAAATCAAACTACAGTTCCTAAAAATAGTTGATAAAACTAACTAGTGAACTATAGTACACAATAACTTTTATTTAAACTTCAAGTATGACATTTTGAAGCAAGCTTTATAGAAAGTGAGTTATCTTGGCGGCTATAATTATTGACTGTGTTCTTCAATTTTTATTTTCGTTTTCAAAAGTTGGTCATTAGATAGGTAATCAGTTCATTGTGCACCAAAGAGTTGCAAAATATATTATAAAAACAAAATATTAAAAATCACTATTGTTTTTTTTTAAAAAAAAAGTACGAGAAATCTGGTCTCAATAATATAAAAGCTCTTAAAAAAAAAGGATTTGTCTTTGCAAGTTATTCACATGTGCTTCATTTGCTATTCACTTGAAATCTCCAAGTTCTTAAACTAAACTATCAGCCCTTGCATGGCAATCAACTTAAGCCCATTAAAATTTAATTAAAATTTAATTACCAAAATCAAGTATAATATATATAATATTCTAATTGAAAGTTTGATATGTGAAACTGCAGTCAAGATTTAGCAACAAAAAGTACATGTTCATCATTCCAATACTAGAGTTCCCCGGCACACGCCAATAATACCATTGAAAATCAAAACTGGCTCACCATGCTGCAGCGACTTGCGATCAATAGTTGCCTCCTGCACAATCTTAGTAGAAAGCAGATGGTTGCGCGTAACACCACACAAGCAGCCTACTCCCAAAGGTGGAGTCTTCCAGCCACCGTCGCGGAAAAGCGCAATGTTGGTTATGCTGCCCTCAGTGATTTCGTCGCGAGGGTTGTACAACAGTACCTCTTGCAGTTCAGGACCGTCAGCACGCAACGAGCGCTCACGCGATTTGCTGTAGACTGCCCGATTAGTTGTCTTGAAAGATGTGAAAGGACCAATCATGATACTCTCGGAGTCCACGTACACAGTGTACTGCGGGTCGTCAGCCTCCTGGGTGCGCAGTAGTCCTGAAAACAGGTTTTTGCGTGGGGCAACCTCAGTGGCCTCAACCGTAAACTCTCCATTTTTAGATACTAGCGCGCGCAGCTTGTAGGACTTGGATTGGTCAAGCACGCGTAGCGCCGCGCGCAGCTCGCCCACAAAATGATCGTAGGGTAGCTCAACGTCCCAGTGAAAGAAATCAATAGCGTATTGCAAACGTTGATAGTGCGCAGGAAGCAAGAAAAAGCACGCATCAGGGACGTCTTCACCAGCATCGCGAGCTGCTTGCAGCGCCCCGGTTCCAGCAAGAGTTGGTTCGTAGCGGATAGTACTGAGAATCTCAAATGCCACATCTGGGATGACCTCAGTGGAGATAAAGCCCGATAGCTCTTTAGAGCGCTCGTACTTAAATGCAGGCACAGGATTCGAGTTTTCAGAAGATGGAGCCCAGTCCTTGAAAAAGTCCTCTGTACCATCGAGGAAGTATAAGTCGTTATTGTCAGTCCAGGCGTTATCCATGGTGAAGTTTAAAAGTGCAGAGTAGGCGTAATTGGAAGTCACCGCAGAAGACGAGGTGAAAGTCAGTTGTTTTTATACTTTCGGAACTAAAGTCTCTATGGTAGCAATAAACTGTTCCGTATGAATTGACTCTTTCAAAGGGTGGTGAGTCAGATCTAATAATGAGTGAAGTCTTGGACAAAACAGATTGCCGCCGGGTGGATAATGATTTAGATAGACGAGAAACCATGGGGTATGGTGGTAGAGAGACCACTAAATAAGTCTTGCACTATGAGAGTTGGGAGTTAGATATTAAAATTTAAATATTAGGTTTGTTGCCGTGACAACCATTTTTGAGGTAATTTTGCCCTTGCCCTGAATCTTTTTGTTTACCTCCCAACGCACCAACGACAACATCAGAGATGTGACCAAAGAGCCAGTAGCAACAATATCAACCCTGCCCACAACTGACAGCCTCGACGATTCGCTAGGACCATCTATCCCGTAATCCATCTGTTACGCCCCCTGCCATACACTTCTGTTGAATCGAGTACTAGTGACACCCCCCATGGCTTTATAGAACTTCTGTCGTTAGACACCATAAACTTGTCAGAAAAAAAGAAATATGCCAGAGGAAACCCCGAAACGAAGAGTCTCTTACATTAGCTCTCAGCTCGAGTCCATCAACGCCCAGCTCCAGGGCCTGTATGACGAACTGGGCATTCCACCTGATGAGCGGGATGTGCGTGAAAAGGATGTTTACTCTGTTATCTCCTCCGCGCTTGAAAACCACGTTGAGCAGGTGCGTCAGGAGAGAGACGAGCTCTGCCAGCGCTGCAAGGAGATTCAGCGAAACCTCCACGACATGTCCACTGCGCTCAAGGATGTCGACGTCACAGCAGTACTGGGCTCGATGATAGAGCTGCTAGAGGTTGAGATCAAGCCTCCCTATCGAGACATTGAGCGGCAATTAGTGGGCGCATTCACCGAGCTCGAAGCAATCTACCTCGAGCGTTCCAATCGCGCAAACGAACTATTGGCGCAGCTTAATGGGCTTTCGGAAAGCATGGACGGTCTAGAAGTTTCTCCGGAACTGAAGCCGCCCTCTAGCAACGATGATCTTGACCTGTCAATGAAGTACTTGTCACAACTAGAAAAAGAAATCCAGCGCTGGCGCAAAGAGATGCAAACTCGAATCTCCCAGGTTTCGATCATCTCAAACGATATTGTAGCGCTGTGGGCTGACCTGGGCACGCCGCAGGAGTCACTCGACACGGTGATCTTGGAGAATTACAAAACACAGCCTGAACTCATTGGCTACAAGCTGAGTGATCTTGACCGCCTTGAATCTATCCGCGAGGCACTATCAAATGAAAAAACTCATAGAGAAGAGCGTCTCAGCTATCTTATTCGTAAGGTTTCCATGATGTGGGACAAATTGTCTGAGGACAAGGTCTACGTGAGAGAGTTTCAGGCCAACAACCGTGGGTTGAGTTTGTCTGTGATTGAAGCCTACGAGGCGGAGAACGCTCGGCTGCAGGCCGAAAAGCGTCAACACATTAACTTGTTTGTCAATGATGCGCGTGAGCAGCTAAAAGTACTGTGGAAGCGACATTACTTTTCAGAAGAAGAAAAAGCCGCCTTTACACCAGCATACGCAGACATCTTTACCGACGCGTCACTCGAAGCGCATGAAGCCGAGATTACAAGGTTAGAGGCTCTTTTAGAGGAACGGCGGCCAATACTTAGACTGATTGAGCAATTTCATGAACTCCAAGAAGATGAACGCCAGCTGGAGGTCTCGACTCAGGATGCATCACGACTGCTGCAACGTGGTGGTGGCGGAAAACGCGACCCGACGCGACTGCTTCGAGAGGAAAAGATGCGTAAGCGGTTGGCCAAGCACAAACCGGCCGTTCTGCGCGACTTGAAGCGTGGCTTGGAGGAATGGGAACGCCAGACTGGCCAACCGTTTTTGATCTACGGCGAGAGCTTCAACGACACACTCAACGCAGAGCTGGCCAAAATCGATGCTAAACGGTCGGTGCGGAAGCCAATCTCGACATTGCCAGACTCGCTACGCAATAGTAATAAAAATAACAATGACAGAATACACATGGCATTGACACCTCGAATCAGATCTCCCACAAAGCACCATCTATTCACCTCTCCACGTTCACATGGCCTTCCGCCATCGTCAGTGCAAAAACGGCCAGGCACCTCGCCTCTTGGTAAAAAGCGTACAATGGCACGAACACCCATGAGCGTACCGCGTATGCGCTCACAGCGGCCGGCATATCTCGACACCCCACTATCAAAACGCACACACCAGCAAGAAAACGAGCAAAAGTACAAACAGGTGCTGGGAGATCTCGGCGACATCCCCAACTTTATGAGCGGCACATTTGCTCACCCAACGAACCAAACGATCTACGATGCAGCTCCATCATCGCCGTCGAAACAAAAGTCAATGCAACAAAAGGCGCCGCCGAAGGAGGCAAGCAATCCCGAACGGGAAAGTGATGTAACACAAGCGGCAAACAGTATGGAATCATCTGGCTCTTCGCGGGCCAGCAATCAATCAGTGATGAGCCGCTCGGTAGTGAGCATCGCCACCACAGTATCTGAGGAGGATAGTTTTGATGACCCGGCGTATTTGAAGTGGCGGCAAGAGGCGGTGCGGAAGCTTGACGGCGGCATCATGCCGGCAGCGGCCCTAGCAAGTGTGAAGGAGAAGGCACCTAAAACGCCGGCGGGCACGCCGGGAAAAGAGCGGCTATCCGCGTTTGACTGGGACAAAGATGCATTTTGATGTTAAGTAATGAGTAATACGACGCCATGTTATCTATTTTTTCTGCTCTGGGGTTGATGATCTTTCAGCAAGATATAAAGACCAGTCCATTTGGGCCTCGACGGAAAACAGCGTAGCGTGCAAAAGAGACTGCGAGATTTTGAGTTTTTTGCATGAAACCTGAACTTCTCTTCTTCTTCCTGTTCCTTTTCCTTTTTTATTTCTTTTAACTGCTACTTCTCTTTCTGTTTTCCTTGTTAGCCCGCAGTCCTGAGCCTTTGTCTTTTAACTGTCTTTGAACCTTTGCTTCGGCCCATTCCCACGTTTTTCTAGTCACATTTCCTGCATTCGCCCCTTTCACAAAATGGAACCAACCCCGCCCAGAGCCAGCATTGACGAGAAATCCAAGCATCGTAGGGACAGCTCTCGCTCGTCTTCACTCAATGACGTCGCACGGCCTGTTCCACCAGTGCCTAACAAACAGCAGCCCCTCGGGCGCCAGTGCTCGTCTCCCACTGCTCTCCCTGCCAAGAGCAAAAACACAGACCCTGACCCCCTGACAACACCAGCACAGTCGGCCGTTTCTACAGACAGCAATGCGCGAGATAGCTCAGCACAACGCCACTCCCGCCACAGCACTGGCCAACATTACCATCACCGTCATGACCGCCGTGAATCCGGCAGCTCGATAAGCTCATGGTCTGACGCAGCGCCAGGCTTTTCAGACTCTGGCCCCGCTCGCTTCCCAACTGCCCCAAACTCTATTGAAATATACGACTCCTTGGAACGTGAACAGGAAGCAATTGTCAACAAAGTAAGTATACACATTGAGCCAATTTGCGCTCTACATTCAGGCAATTGACCCGCTGTATGGTAGTGTGATTCATCTAACATTCTTATTTTACAGCTGCAGCGTGAGATCTCGGTTCTCAAGGGCGAAAAAGCTCGCAGTAGGTCACAATCGACGTCATCTACGTCATCCATCTCGCGGCGTCCATCAACACGGTCGGTTTACTCATCTTCTGACACAGAGGATGTGCACACCGCAGGCACAATGTTAATCCCCCCGTCGCCACTGGTTGCCCAGCGCTCCACCCGTGCAAGCTTTGGCTCCAGCAGCGGCGACGACCCCATGCTGGCGAGCCTGAAGCGTGAGAATGAGACCCTCAAGAAGAGACTAGCAGAGCTGTCGCAAAAGCGTAAGTCTTATTTACATATGATTATTCACGGCGTGAGCTAGGCTCTCGTTATTTAACCCTCACTAACATGTCTCACAGTTACAGAAAGGGAAAAAGAGGTTGACGCACTAAAAAGCAAGCTGGAGCACACCGTGCTAGTATAAAAAATGTCGTAAATTGTTCAATTAAAATACATTAGCTGTTATCGTGTACTATATCCATTCACCAAAAGTTCTTATGTCAAAGTAGGCAGTTGGACCAAGGAACTGTAGGGTTCATTGTATAGTAATCGTGCGACAAACAAAGCGCAGGGCCAGCCAGACAATACCTGGTGAGTATGGGTCACTGATGGTGGTGTCATATTGTGATCACACATTGCGCTTGTTTCGACTCAGAAAAATACAAGCAATATGCTCCTTGTTGTTGCAATTCATGCAATTAACTGAAGTAATGTCTGGTCCATTGACAGCACATGGACTTTGTGATATCCAAGCAGCATATAAGTCCATATGCCTGTCCACCTCTCTTTCTCTGTTTTTATTTACTTGTAGTTAGCAGTCAAAAAGCCCTTTCTTTTTTATTAATATCATCACTAGTAAGTGACTTTATTAGCTCCTGTGAACGCTGCCACGGACTATTGATAGTTGATATTGACTGCTGTTAGATATGTTCACTTTCAAACGGCTAAACCGAGTTACAATTGCTGTCATACTTGCAGCTCTGGCCGTCCCTATAGTTTATGCAGCAGACACCAGCACTGCCCCCAGCACAACTCTTTCTATTAGCTCTGCCATAGCCTCCAAGTACGAGGTCATTTACAACGCTGGAGACGAGAATGATGATGATGATGATGACTGCGACAATGGTGATGACTCGGACGACGGGTCCCGTTGGCACAATAACCAGGAGAACCAGATTGTCTTTGAGGATAAGTCTCCGGTCATGCCGCCCCTCCCACCTACAATCCAGGCCCCCCAACCCTTTCCGCAATGGCTAACTGACCTCACGGGTTTGCATACTTGGCCCGGGCAGAACCCACCGTATATCTCGCAAGCGCACATTAACCTTAAAAACTTACCCGAGGTACCGCTTCGTGAGCTTGGCGCCTGTGCTGGTGTCGACAACAGACACTGTGCATTTGACTGCACAAAGTGCATTGCCCCGGACGAGGTTGTGACATGTCACAACCTCACGCAAACGTTTGATGATGGCCCTGGTCCTGCTACCGTACGGCTGCTTGAAGCATTACCTGGCAGAACAACATTTTTCACCCAAGGAATTAACGTGGTACGCTTTCCGGAGACATTCCGACTGCAGCACGCGCTGGGCCACTTGCTCGCATCTCACACTTGGAGCCATGGGAACCTCGCAGGACTTTCTAATGAGCAAGTAGCCGCCCAAATTCAGTGGTCCATTTGGGCCATGAACGCAACGGCCGGCGTTATCCCCCTCTACTTCCGTCCACCATACGGTGCAACAGACAATCGCGTACGAGCCATTACGCGCCAATTTGGTCTTATTGGTGTCTACTGGAACAGAGATACATTTGACTGGAGAGTCAATGATGGCCAGAAGACTCCTAAGCAAGTATTGGATAACGTGCGCGGATGGCTCTCGGAGACGGACCCGATTACAAGAGAAGTCCATGGTATTATGCTAGAGCATGACTCGACTGAGGACGTGGTCAGTGTAGGTATCGAGGTAGCTAGGCTATTGGGTCCCCAGTTGACAATTGCTGAGTGCTTTAATGCTGCCTGGTACCAGTAAGTGGGTGTAACTGTTAAATAAGTTGAACCCGTAGTTGTGTGTATACGGATTAAAAATATCCCCCACAATAAATTTGTATTTGCGTTGAGACAACCTAAATTTCATGAATAAACCCATACAATCTGTCGTCTAGTTCCAATTACTCTGGCAAAAAAAAAAAAAAAAAAAAAAATTTTTAAATAAAAACTTTTAACTTATTTACCATTTTTTTTCCAGTAAAAACACCAATCCTTTTGCTTTCTATTTCCCCAAACCCCCCCACCACTTTT
>Ga0160505_100485_pt1 | contig 22807 bp, 14 predicted proteins | sample DIDeMG_FD_108225 | JGI IMG/M metagenome (GOLD analysis project Ga0160505, IMG submission 108225) | Enriched chicken feces microbial communities from UW Madison campus, WI, USA - DID2874_E49_Stillage MG | ecosystem: Host-associated > Birds > Digestive system > Large intestine > Fecal ... | reverse complement strand
TATGATTTTTAATTGCATTTAGAATAGGGTTTTGGTATTATACATTTTTAGTATTTTAAAATTGATAATTTATTACTTATTTTTTTTTATCATTTTATTTAACGTTTTTTTTTTTTTTATTTTTTTTTTTTTTTTTTTTTTTAATTTCTAAGCATTTCGGCTTTCTACAGTTATAAATTCCAAAATTCTTGCTCTTTTCTTTTTCAATATTAGCATCTCGGCATAAAGCATTTAATATCATGGCACAACCACCCACAGAACTTCCATCCTTGGCAACAGTCAAACATATCATTCTTGTGCTTTCGGGCAAAGGTGGTGTAGGCAAGTCGAGCGTTACGACGCAACTGGCCCTAACCCTTGTTGCTAAGGGCTACAAGGTTGGTGTGCTCGACATTGATCTAACCGGCCCGTCAGCGCCGCGCATGTTTGGTTTGGAGGGCCGCCAGGTACACCAGAGCAGCGCTGGATGGGTCCCCGTTTATACAGATAGCACCAAAAGATTGTGTGTAATGAGCATTGGCTTTTTACTTGAGAAGCGCGATGACGCGGTTGTATGGCGGGGGCCAAAGAAAACGGCAATGATTAGACAGTTTCTGTCGGACGTGGTATGGGGAGATTTAGATTATCTGTTGATTGATACGCCGCCAGGAACATCAGATGAGCATATCTCGGTGGCAGAAACACTGCGACAAGCAGCGGATCCTGACGGTGCCGTGCTGGTCACAACGCCACAGGGAGTGGCTACCGCCGACGTGCGCAAGGAACTTTCATTTTGCCGCAAGGTGGGCTTCAATGTGCTAGGAGTTATTGAAAATATGTCTGGCTATGTGTGCCCACACTGCTCTGAATGCACTAATATCTTTTCAAAGGGTGGTGGCAAAACATTGGCTGAGCAGTTTAACTTGCCATTTCTTGGTGCGGTGCCAATTGACCCTCAATTTGTTCTTATGATTGAGCAGCAACAGGAAAAGGTTAAGGAGGAACAATTGGAGCTTCCAGAGAACTACAAAAATAACAGTTCACTTTATCCAATTTTTGATCAAGTTGTCGACAAACTGTTACAGGAAAACCATTTAACGACAGAGGTTTCTAAAGTTAATTAGAGTAAAAGGCATTTCAAAATGAATCGTTGATGTATTAATATATTAGTATTTATTGATTGTTTGTTTCCCTTATTGCTCCATAAGTCTTTGTAGTGATATTTTAGCTGACGCTGTGGATTTTCGTCGGTTTCTCGCTGGCGAGTTGATAGAACTGGGAACTTTGAAAATATCGTCAAGACTATGCTGTTGGGACTCTTCATCACTGTTTATCTCATAATCTGTAGTTCTACTGCTACTGCTTACGGCATTCTGCCGCACGGGGGACTGGGCGACAGGTAATTCACCTTCCTCAATACCCAGTTTGCTAGCCGCACCAGCCCAGGCATTAGCAAAAAATGAGGTCAGGGTAAATGACTTGGGCTTGACACTCATAGAAGAGGGGCTGGTATGCCCGCTGAAATTTGACAGTATACCTGATGCCTGCCGTAACATGTAAGGTGCTGATTTTCGTCTATCGTTCTTGGTGACATCAATTATATCGTCCTGTGTTGACTTTATAGATGTATTGGACCCAGCACTGTCTACTGAGTCAAAAGAATGCTTACGGTGATTTGCGTATTTAGTTGTTTCGGCACTCCGGGGTAGAACTGACTGTAGATTAAGCATAGCTGGTGGATAATCTGGTGAAATTGTTGTGGTCGAGACCGATGTTGTCGGCAACGCTACTGAGGAGAGATGGACGGGAGAAGTAAAATTAAGATCTACACCTGCATGCTCATAATTGAAAATGTTATCATCATCATCGTCATTTCCTGATTCAAAATCACTCTCATCTTCTTCTTGGTCATCAATGTTTTCATCATCTTTGCTGTCTTCGTCAGTGGATAGAAACGCTATATCAGCGTTTCCGTCTAAGACACTTGCGCTTAGTTTGATTGGTGTTTTTTTCTGTGGTGATTCAATTATATTGCTCTTCGTTGAGGTAGAGTGGTTGGTTTTATTATAATTATTATTAGTAGGTGTATTAACAAAGGCTGGAGCAATGTGACTTCGTTCGCTTAGTTCTGATTTTGGTTTTGTTCGGTTTGAGGGTGTCACGAATTCTATTTCTGATCCCAGCTCTGGTTCATTCGCATCTGGTTCAAGTTCAAATTCACTTTTAAATGTACTGGAGCGACTAATCGGTGTTACTTTCGTTGAAACAACTGAAGACTTACGGTCTAGACTTCTACTACTGGAAGAGAAAGTACTGACTTTTCGGATGTGTGAATTGTGATTCATTAAAGATACTGATGCAGTGGGCGTTGCCTGCAATCGCGGTGGTCGGTTTTGTAGTAACGAGTGTAGTTTCGGATAGTGCTTTTTGTGTGGTGAATTCAGCGGATACAACCGCTCTTGATGTGGTAACATAGACTCAATTTCATGAAGCATAGATGTTAAAGAATTGATGGTTTCATACGTTTTCGCAGCTTCCATTGCTAGCAAATCACCTGTTCAAACAGATGTTAGTAAATCACATAGCGCACTGTAATAACCGCACTTACCTCCTTTCAGTCCAGATATATCACTTTGTACCCTTGAAACTCTAGCCTGAGTTGCTCCTAGGGTCTGTGTCGCTAACCTGTCAACATTGCCCACCTTATTCGTGATTTCGTTCTGGACATTGATGATGTCGCTCAGCTCGCTTGATAGATCAGCTCGATAATTTGTTGAAAGACGCTTCATGGAGTCCTTGAAATCATCCACCTCCTTAGAAGCGTAGGATAAGATTGAGGACATTGAAAAGTCTTCAATCTTAGGCATTGGCAGAGACTCATTCTAAGAATATAACAGAATGGCAGGTTAGTAGCAATTCTATAGACAAAAGATACATGAAAAGCTGGACATTCTACTCACTTTGACTGGCACTTTCTTGGGATCTAGTTTCTTCACAATAACTGGAAGCCTCTGACTTGATTCAGGCATAATATTTAGGAATATAAAAGAAGCAATTGAAGTGATGCCGCAAGCAAACAGTTTAATGGCAGCAGCGGCGGGGTGTAGAAGGAACAATGCATTTTACAAAGTCCAAAAGGTGAGTTTTTGAGTAAAAGTTAAACGGTTCCACACCTAACCCTACAAAGGTATGAAATTTGGCAGGCGAAAATATATGCGCGGCAGAGATGAAATAAACTAAGGGATCATCATTAAAAATCCGATTCACCTTCATAATGATTCTCTATCCCTTCTCAGTTTACCATTTGCACAAACAAAATCTTACAGATAGACCGACCTTTCTTTTTAATATATATCAATGAACAAGGAAGTTGAAAAGTCTACCGTTGACAGCACCAGCAAGCAACCTACCGGTAGCAGTTTAAAAAATGCCGACACAATCACAAAGCCTATATTACAAACAACAGCGGGACATTGGGCTCTTATCCTCTTGCTGATCTTTGGTGGTTGCTGCTCCAACGTCTTCATGCTTGAAGCCCTCGTTAATAGACATGCAAGCGGATCAGGGCAATTACTTACCTTTATTCAATTTATCTTTGTTTCCCTTCAGGGATTTTACCACTTTCTGGATATCAAAAATTCCAATATCAAACGTCTTTTCCTCGCAAAGCCTAATGTACCGCTGAGAAAATGGGCCTTTCCTGTGTCACTCTTTTTTGGTGTGTCGATGTTGAATAATTTGGCTGTTTGGGGATACAGCATTTCAGTTCCTGCTCATATTATTATCAGATCAGGTGGCACTGTGACGACCATGATAGCTGGCTACCTGGTCGCCGGCAAGCGCTACAAATTGCTGCAAGTGTTATCTGTATTGATTCTGACTGCCGGTGTTATTCTAGCCACGCTGGACAATTCACCAAAGGATAATAAGCCCACTCGGGAAGGTGATGGGACATTCAGTTTAGGTGTCACTTTTCTCTTTATCGCTGCAGTCCTCTCATCAATTATGGGACTTGTGTGTGAGAAAATCTACAATGAGTATGGCAAGCATTGGGAGGAGAACCTTTTTTACACTCATTTCATGTCCTTACCTCTATTTATTCCCTTCCTGCCCGAAATTTTCACCCAGCTTAAAGGAATTTCCAATTCCTCGCCACGTGTTAGCATTCCGTTCACATCGTGGACCACATCAGAGGCCCTGTTTTACCTACTTCTAAACGCGGTTACACAGTACATTTGTGTGCGAGGCGTCAACAACCTAGCTGGCCACGCTTCAGCACTGACTGTATCTATTGTTTTGAACGTTAGAAAGTTTTTCTCCTTGCTGTTAAGTATTTACTTATTTGGAAACAAGCTGACTAGTGGAACAATTATAGGCACATTACTGGTGTCTATCGGCGCTTCTTTGTATTCATACAGCAACAGCCGTCCCGCACGCGTTGCACTTGAAAAGAAAACAAGCTAACAAGATGAACACAAAGTGCTACAATGTGGCAATACTCTAACTATTTAATGATATTAATAGATTTATTGTGCAAGAAACACATATTTTGTTATATTCACTGTAAAGTGACAAGGGTTGAGTAATCATGAGTTTTAGATCAGCTTTAAAAAAAATCGGTACCTGGATTTGATATGGAATTCTGGATTCAAGAAAATTGAATCTCAATAACTCCCTTGAATTCAACAATAATAATAATATTATTATTTAAACTATGACAGCTTAATCTTTTTTACATAGGACTTTGGTTCTAAAACATGACAGACCTCGACCTTGACACCCGCATTGACAAGAATGTCTATCCAGTAGCACTGCTTGTCTGAAAGAACATCAAACTCACTTTTAACTTCCGAGAACATGCAATCGCTGGGCTCGGTCTTATACAAACATAAATCTGGCATGCCCGATTTCATAACTCGGTAGTCCTTGGAAAGGATCTCACAAATAGTAGCCAAAGCCGTAGTTCCCAGACCTTCACTGATAGCATGAAGGGCATCCAGTGGATACCATGTTACCCCAAGTGAAACTGTTTGGCGCGTGGCTTCTTGGGTATAAACATCCTCAATCTGTTTTTTCACAAAATTCATATCAGTCTTGATCTTTTCTAACCTAGCATCAATAGCTTCCTTGCGGTTCAAATAAAAGCTTTTGCTGAACAGGTCAAGTGGGAAAGATTGGCAATGATGTTCAAAAATTCCTGTAGAAACATGACCAGTATCTGGAGACCGGACTGTGGACCACATAATATCCCAAAAAAGAAGAGCAAAAAGCGTTGCTAGCATTGAGTTTTCTGAGTGCATTCCATCCCAGCCCAGTGTACGATAGAATGACAATGCCGCCTCTTCAACGAAAACAGCGTCACGAGTTCCTTCCACATCAACCCAAGTTGGCCGTTTGAAGGTGTTGACTTTTGTAACTGTTGCCCCTACTGGTGTTGGGGAATTTGCATCTCTGAAGTTATAGTTGGGATAATTTATTGTAGCTTCTTCAGTTTCATCTACTATTCTTTCACACTGAATAGTCCTATGCTCTGGGAGCTTGAGTACAAAGTGGCTAAAGTCGTGTCGGGAAGACATGGGAATCTTGAGATATTTTTCAAGCTTTGTAATGCGTTTCTTAAGATCGATATGATAGACTTCGTGAACCGTCGCATCCTCAAGACCCTTCACACAGGTTTCTAGAGCTCGCCTACTCCAAAAAAGCTTCATAGCACTTGCCAAGAGTTCATCAGGTGCATTATCAATATCTTCTTTTTTGATATCAAGTACAGAATGAGTCGAAGCAGGGGCTCGAATTATTTTTCTTTTTTTCGCCATACCTGAAATTGGATTCTGTTTGTAATACTCCGTGATTAAATGCTGTTCAAATTGGTCTTTATCTTTCATTTCGCAAAGTTCTTGACAAAAGTCGAATTCTTTCTGCAAAGAGTTCATCTCCAGCATAGCTTTTCGTATATAAGCCTTACCACGCTGAGCTTTGTGGTACAACCGCTGGTTCAGGAATGTATTTAGGAATTTCCATTCTGCAACATGATCACTGACCATGCCAGCGCATAAAACCAACATCGCCATTACAGAAATCGATTCAGGAGTTGGATGCGCCAAAGCTGAAGCACTTGCAACCCCCTCATCGTAAAATGCTGCTGCATATAAAGAATCAATCACTTTTGATCCCAGCTTTTTAAACAGACCATCAGCTAGCTGCTTCCGTCTGTCGGATGCTTTATTGGCCATCAGTGCATCAACCTCAAAACGCAAATTAACCGCTTCTTCAAAATCTATAAGCTCTCGCCTAGATGAAAAATATTTTTGACTTCGTTTAATTTCATACTTGGGGAAGTTCATCATTGACATTTCAGAAAGTAGCGCAGTCTCTACAAAGTTCGTTTCAAAGTCCTTTCCTCTGAAGTAGATAACAAATGCTCTTGAAATTGTCTGGTAAATGAAGGGATTTAGTTTAACAACATCTTTTCCGAGAATCTTTTTTGCTTCAGTAAGAATTTTAGATTTAGCATCCTTTGAAGGCTGCAAACCAGACTTTTTGGCAGAGGATGGTTGGAAAAATGAAGATACTGATGACTGAGTGGAGATTGCTAAAAGATCTTTGACTAATTCACTTTTGTTCTTAGTAGGGACTGTCTTATTTTGGCCGTTTGAAGCTGCCCGCTTAGGTCGCGAAGATGCTTTAAAAAGATTTGATATCGTCTTGAGATCCTGCAATGAGAGTAACTCTAATGTTTCTGACATCGACTCATCGGGATCAAATCTCAAAAGAAAAGACTCTTCAAGAAGAACAATACCATTATCTGTTACTTCAAAATCACTCTCTTCCGTCGTGTACTGGTAGGTTTTTGAGAGGCTTTCAATAGCGTCGGCTATATCACAATCTCGTTCGTACTGTGTATAGTCTGAGCGTTTGAACCAGCGCTTTTGTGATCGCATGAAAAACCTAGCAAGTAGGTACTTTGCACTGTCCGAAAGATTGAATATATAGTGAGTGATACATGCGATTTCATGGTCACTAAGAAGATGGCTTTCGAAATTCAGCACGACCTTTAGACATCTCTGGAAGGAGAGCTTGTAGGCGGAATCTTCCACGGGATACCTCGTGTAATGGAGTCCTCTTGAACTCTTCACAGGAGTATCATCTTCTGAAGATTTCATTCCTGAGCATGCTTTTGTACTGACTGCTGGCAGTTGTGGTAGAAAATTCGGCGTTCCGAGGGTTGATTAATTAAATTGTAAGTTCCGACGCTACTGAGAGAAATTTTTTAATCAGATATAAATTTAACTACATATGAGAAATCTCATCTTGGGCCTTGATCCTTTTGTTTACGAAAATCCTATTCCCCCTTTTCCCTATCATTATCTAGATACTCAAGGACTAATAGTCATTGAACCATTTCAAACCTGACAGGTTTTTGAAAAGCCACGAGAGCATTATAAATAATTGGTGCTTATTCCGTTCTCGCAAACGTCTTTTATTCGACAAGCGTTATTATTCTCAAGTTGAAAAAAAAAAAATCAACTGAGATTCTCTGAATTCAGAAAACCTTTCTTCTCCACAGACCGGATCTCGCACCCTCTCTCCACTTCGTCTTACCTTCAAACTGTCACTCAGGCATATTAATCTAAAATAGTCTAAATTTACTGATTCTAATGAGAGCGTTATAGCCACGACTATGGACTATTCTACCACCCCCAAAATCTATCTCAAAGCACCCTCACAGGCGCGAAAGACGTCCGGCGAATCGCACTCGCCTCATATTTCACAGAACGCAAAACCAAAGGTTTCAGTATTTTCCCAAGTTCTTTCAGCGACCAGTGCAAATAGTGGCGGATCTCCGTTTAAGATTGCAGGCTCTCAGGCCCCAAGCTCTCACCACGAACTAGGACATGCCCCCTTAACTAGACCCCCTAGTCGGGCTCAGCACCATGGGGCTCCGATTAAAGCCACACCTCGATACAGCTACGGTCCCAGTTCTACGTCCGCTTCAATTGCTGCTACAATTAACGAAAAAAGACGAGTCAGTGGGCCAATGCCCACTATCACTTACGGACCCCGAGCACCTCAGTCCCATGCTGCAATCGAATACAACTACCCCAGTCAGCATAATCATGGAACCCATCCCGAGAACACTTTGAGCGTGAGACCAAAGGCAGCCGGCCTGTCTGTTTATCATGGGCACCGCCCCAAGGTCCCACAAGACTTTGAGGTCAATCCAAAAGCTCGGATTCCACATGCTCCAACAGTACCTACACAGAGCAAGTTCATTCAGTCTTCAGGTCTAAAAATCCGCCGTGAATACGCAGGAAAATCGGATAACAAATCACCACTAGCAATCATGCCAAGTACATCCCCTAATGCAGAGTCATCCTTTACTTCATCAAGCAGAAATTTGTCTTCAAGTCCACCTGGCTATGCAAAACCGATAGCTAGAAGAACTTCATCAGCTGAAGGTCCTTTTTACCTTGCTAAGGCTCCTTCTTCTAAAAGTGGCTCTAGATCTCCTTCTCCTACCCCAGGAACGTCCACCACCAGCACAGAGTCGAAATCAAAGTCTTTCTATGGAACATCTTTCATTAATCCAAATTCATTTTCTCTGTCTCTTTCTTCCAGACAAAGCAAGGCTCCAGTCCATTACAACGACAACGATGACGATGGTGATTATGATGATGATGATGAAAATGATTTAAGTGATCCTGATTTTGATAGATTTTTGATCAAGCCTTCAAACACAATCCCTGAAGAGCCTGAGAATACGCTTGATGAAACAGAAGACAATTTCAGCCAACCCACACCGGAAGAGCCTAAGTCTATTTCTGATTTGCATGTCAAACAAGCTCGTTCCGATAGAAAGATTCAAGATTTGGAAATTTCAAACGCATCATTGATGGCCGTGAATAAGTACTTAGAAAAGAGACTGCGCACTCAATCTAAGGATTTACAATACTTAAAGACAAACACGAGCATAGAACTGACTCGCTTTGATTCTGACAGCGATGACGAAAAGGAGGGTGACGATGCCGAGGAGGATGAGGCTACAAACGAAAATGATGAAAACCTGTCGCCCGAAGAAAAGGAATTAGCGACTAAGACAAAAATGATTGAAAAAAGAATGCAGTCACACATCGAATTTTTGGAGTCTTCTGAGAAGATCAATACAATGATGCGGAACTGTTTGTTGTTAAGTGAGACCCTGATTCAAGAAGCCTCTAAGTCCATGGAGTACGAAGTGGATTCTTTGGATCCCAAGTATGGTCTTCACTTGGCAAACCACGATTTTATCAACAGCTCCGACGAAATTATACTGCCGGATGAGCCTATTCAAGAGGAGGTTGCCGCCTAGAATTATCATGCCATGATCATAGTTCAGCAAAACGCTGAAATAATTGTAATAATTAAATACCCAAATAGTAAAGTTATGAAAATTAATATCTCTAAAATTTCTTGAAAGAAGTGGCCATTGAGAACAATTCTTTAAATGAAATGCCAAACTTCCAAATATAAATAGGTACACCAAGTGCAATGAATAATAGAGCATAAATGGACTCTAGAGGCTTCTCAATAACCGTTCGGAGAACCAAAAAAAGAGCAACACAGCAGAACAGAATGGGTGTGATGATGAAGGTTTTGTATGGTCTATCAAGAAGTGGCTCTTTAATCCTTAGTACAATGACACCAAAAACTGTCAAGAAGTAAAAAAGATATCCAGCAATACCATAGAAAGTAAGTAAGCTTTTAAACTCGCCAATCAAAACAAAAAAAGCGGTCAAACCACCTTGAAGCAACAGCGAGTTCACTGGAGTATTGGTTTTAGTGTGGGTATGTCCAAATATCGCTGGGAAGAATTCGTCTTTTGCAGATGTGTAAATTAGTCGAGCTGCAGTGAAAACAGACGCATTTAGCGCACCAAGACATGAAAATGAAATAAATAGGGCAAAGATAATTCCACCGGCTTTGCCTAGTAATTTGTTAGCAAATGTAACGGAAACTGTGGTGGAGGCGATCATCTCTTCCTTGGTGAGAACAGCATAGTAAGATAAATTTGCCAAGAGATATGCGATAATTACTACAGGCATAGCGATATGAATAACACGAGGTACATCGCGTCTAGCATTCTTCATTTCGGCAACAACATAGTTGACATTATCCCACCCGTCATAAGCCCAAAGACCAGCATACAGAGCAATTGCATAATCACCGAGATTTTTGGAAGCGCCTTCGAATGGGTTGTGGGAAGTAAGAGCAGGCTTCTCACTATCAGAACTCATAGTAAGTAAGCCAATAACACCCAGAACAGGTAGCGCAAGAAGAAGCACGACTTTAAGAACTAGGAAAACATTGGAGGTTCGTGCACCAAGTCTAGTACTAAAGCAATTGATACCAGTTACTAGAGATATGCCAATAATTGCAAAAATTTTGTGTCCCCAGTACGTATCAATAATAGGAATGCAAAGAGATCTTGCAAAGTACTCGCCAAACACTAGCGCAATAATAGCAGCACCACCAGGCTTCAAGACTGTGACAGCAGTCCAGGAAAAAAGGAATGACGGCAAAGGGCCAAAAATATGATTGAGGTATGCTTGCGACGAACCGTTTAGGGGAATTGCAGTACCTAGCTCGGCATATGACGAAGCGCCAGTCCAAGCAAGAAGACCGGCAATTATCCAAACAATAAGCGAGGTGCCCACAGAACCGGCATGTAAATCAACTTGTGTCGGTGATGCAAATATACCCGACCCAATCTGCAGGCCGATGACCAGACTCAACCCATTTAACAAACTGAGTCGTTTTTGTTTCTCTAGCGGCACTTCCAGATCTGATCTGCGCTCCCGCGTAGAAGGGATATTAAACATAACGTCTCCAAGAGTAGAGGCGCTGTTGGAACGAGACTGTCGGGTATTATATCCAGTTGTTAGGTAGTCGTTTTCATTCATGAAATCATCGCGATCAGAGCCATCATTATGAATAGGAGATCCCAGCGGCGATAGTCCCCGGCTTGATGGCGTGTGCTGAGAGAAATCGTCGTCCGAAGAAGCTAAGGAATCCAATTCAAAAGAATCATGTCTATCACCCAAGGGGCTTGAATCATTGTCACCTGTTGAAACCTTCAGATATGACATTGAAATTGTGATATTGTGAATTAATGGGGTGTGAACTCTACCATGGAAGGGGTAGGAAAAGATGGGGAATGTTCACGAGAGCTTGAAGCAAGTTAATGCGATTAGGTAATCTGTTAATTTCATTTCTGATGTTTTTAAATGAGTGGGAAAATCAATCTGTTAAAACCTCCGAACTGATCCCATTAATCTAAATCTAATTTCATTCATCAAGTGAGCTAATGGCCACCGTCGACGTCTCTCCTTTTATCTTCCACATAGAAACTCATTACAATTAAATATTATGGATTATAGGAAGGTACGTACAGCGATTGAAAACAACACCCAGCAACAAGCTGTTTCAGTCAATCATCGAGCGTAAGTTGATCTCGTTTGTTTCGCCACACTAGCATTTACTAACGTCTCTAGACTTATTACTCGAACTTTGACAAAATATCCTGTGGATTATGCATTGTTTAGAGAGCTTTTGCAGAACAGTGCTGACGCAAAAGCTGAAGATGTTGTTATCTCATTTGGTTCTACAATTCCTGGCGGCTTGACCAAGGAAAATATTACCAGTATTGGCTCTTGCCAGGTTGATCGACTCACTGTCAAGAACAACGGTCAATATTTTAAAGAAGATGACTGGAGTAGACTGAAAGAAATTGCCAAGGGCAATCCTGATGAATCAAAGATTGGTGCATTTGGTGTTGGCTTCTACTCCGTATTTGAACTTACCGACGAGCCACTTGTTCATTCTGGCGAAACCGTCATGTCTTTCTACTACTCCGGCGATCAACTTTGCTACAGAAGAGATAAGATCGAAGACAGTAATAAATGGACGGTTATTGACTTGCCCTATCGTGAACCTAAGTCACTTCCAGTTTTATCACAATTTATTGCATTTCTTACTCAGAGTTTTGTTCTGGTGCCGTTACATTCGATAGAGCTAGTCGTGGACGGAATCACGTTACTCTCGCTTAAAAAATCTATATCTCCGACGGTTGATTTGGATTTGCCACGAAATCTGAACTATTATTCACCAGACCGAACGCTTAGGCTTAAATCCTGGTCATCAGAGGCATTCCAAATTTCGATTACATATATGAATGTCACCCAGATAAGCGAGAAAATCACTGGCAATTCACTTCTTAACTTTGGATTTCGTGCCTTTTCAGCCTTCGTCCCGTCATCCAAGAATCCATCAGATGAGACTAAGGTAACTGCATTTCTTAGAAAAATTACAGGTAAACTAGATGTAAACGTCTCGTCTAGTTTTGCAAAAAAGATGAAGGAAACTGTTATGAAACCACCACCAAAGGAAGCCATTATTTCAATGCTCATTGAGAACAGAGAAGAAAAAGAGCTCTCTGAAATCAAAGCGCCACTTTCAGATTACATTTTCCCAAAGGAAATCAATGATGCTAAAATATATATCGGGTTTCCAACAAAACAGTCAACCTCTTTTCGCTCTCATATTGCTATCAATCAACTAATCCCCACAATGGAGCGCACTGCTGTTGATATGTCAAATGCTCATGTCAAGGATTGGAACAAACAAATCTTGACTATGGCTGGTGTGATTAGCAGAACTGTTTTTGAACATGAATTTTCTATTCTTCAAAAGAGAAAGCCAGATGAAAAGCTCTATGAAGATGCAGCTTACTTGATGAACAGGTTTGATTTCCAGAAATCTGCCCCTGATCAATCTGTTGGTAATTTTATTGCTTATGGATTTTGGAAATGTGCAAATTACGTTCCTATGCCTTCGCAGAAGGGAATCTTACCTTCTACTGAGGTTAGGCTTGCCAATGATGCAAATTTTATTGAAGAGTTAGCAATTGTTCCTCAAGTTGTGATTGACAAAGCTGGAGCATTTTTGAAAAGGGCTGTTGAGCTTGGCTACTTAAGGAAAATTTCCCCGGCTGACGTAGCCAACGAGCTTCAGAGAGGTACACTGATGCCCGAGCGTTTCTCAAAAGTCATTTCTTGGTGTTATAACGGTTTGAGGGATGGAAACCTATCTGGGCCTGAACTGAGAGAGATCTTACAATCTGCCATTGTGCTTGAGGGAAAAAATAAAGATGGTACAGATAATCTGGTTCTCCTTGGCCAAATCACTACCTACCAGAACAGCTACGATGTACCCAACGAATTCCCATTGCCACCCACATGCCTTCCATCTTCGTTAGTGAAGATTACAAGCATAAATGAACTAGAGACAATAGGATGGAGGCCACTAGAACTTATATCTTGGCTAAGTTATGCTATCTCAGCTAAGGATAATATCGAGACCGAGAAAAATATGCTTGTTAATTCAACTTTTGCTGAAGTTGTTCTGAGCAGATTTAGTCGGTATTGGATGACTTTCGATTCCGAAGAACAGGAAGCTGTAAAAAGACTCTTGGTTAATAATGAATGTCTCCCTACTCAACTTGGCCTTAAATATCCCACAGAATCATATTTTGAGCCCATTCCGCTGTTTCCCAATCTACCTGTTAAAACTACTGGCCTGGTTGCTTCTAAACAGTTTCTTCTTGAACTCGGTGTTCGTGAATCTGTGGATGTTGCATTTGTTCTGAAAAGGATTAACAATCCCGATTCTGGTGTTAAATGGTCTACTTTGGATGTTGTAAAATACCTGACCAATGTTCAAGGTACACTGAAACAAAGTGACTGGGATACCCTCAAGGAAAGTGCATTTTTTGAAGCCGAAGATGGTAAATTTTACAAAGCATCGGAACTGTACTCGCCTGATCCAGATCTTATAAAGCTTGGATTCCGTTGCTTGAAATGGAACTACTGGCATGATAACCTTCCTGAAGCTAATTTTATTTACACACTTGGCCTGGTGCATCACCCTGAAGTTAGAACTATTTTGGGCCGTGCTGACGATCCCACATATGGTAGCGAAAAAACTACCGATAATGAACAGGCTGGACTAGCACTGAGATACTACTTGAAAAATTATGAGCGCAACAAGTACAAAAACAAAATTGCTTTTAAAACAACATCTCACTGTATTCCTTGTGTTAAGAATGGGAAAAAATTGAAATGTCTTCCAAGCGAGTGCTTTCTAAATCAGAAGGTTGGCCAGTTTGGCATGGCAGTTGTTGATGAAGCTTTCATAAACGAAGCCTTCAAGTTCTGTATTAGAGATGAGCCTCCTATTGGAAGTCTTGTTAATGTTTTAATTAACGACCCTCCTAAAAGTATTGAAGAGGCTGATGGCAAGTTTTCTTATTTATCAACCATGGCCAGCTCATTGACAAAGATGGACAGGAATAGATTGAAAGAAAGCAAGTTCATTCCCATTCAGAAAAAAACAAATGAAAAAGAGGTTGTTATAGTCCACTCATTACCTTCGACTGTCTTTTTTTCAAAGGCTGGTCTCTCTGGTAATGAAAGCAACAGAAAGTTTTATAATGACTTTTTTGAATTTGTGAACTTTTCGCCCAGTGCCCGACCATTCTTGACTATGGTTGGTGTGAGAGATGAACCTAGCATTACCGAGATTGCTAGGATCTTAGTTGATGAGCCCACGTCCATGTTCAATTTGGCTGCCTCAACTAAGAAATATACCGACCTTTTACATCAGATTATCATTGAATGGAAGATTGTCTCGCAAGATTATGCTTTAGTAGCCAGGATGAAACATTCTAAGTTTTTGATTGGAGTCAAATACGAGCGCAATCTTGAGGGAGCTGATGATGCTGCCCCAGAGAGGGGCATCTCTCAGCTTGCATCGGTTGATGAGGTGATTTTAAGTGACGATGTTGGCTTCTTCAATATTTTTAAGTACGATATTCTGACCCCTCCTCCAGATGAAAAATTGGAAACTTTCTACAAGCTTCTGGGCTGCAAGAGTTTGCGCCAGGTTGTGGACGAGACTCAGTCTATTGGTCCTCTCCAGCAGAACCAGCAAACTAGCGATGAAATTAAGAAAAAGTTACTTGAAAGAGCATTTGTGTATCTTGAGAGTACAAGGGATCAGGTTCATTCCAATGCTTTAAAAACTCTTGAAAATCTTGAGGTTAAGTCGGTCGCAAGCATTACAATTGAGCGTCGTCTTAAGCTTTCTTACTGGGGCTCATCTGCCCCTATAACAGAAAATATTTCTGCTTGCTTACACCGTGGTCCTAATTCTGGGTATTATGGTCAGAATAACCAGTTTATTCTTTATATTGTGCCTCACCTACTCGACTGGTATGATGTCAGTCAGGCTGTCATTGGACTTTTATTAAAGAAGCCGAGTCCTGATTCTGTCATTGTTTTAGAAACCATGTTGACATCCAACTTAAAGAAGCTTCAACGCAAGGGTTATAATGTTAGCAGAATTTTGAATAAGTTACAGAAAGAGAAGGAGGAAGTCGACAAACAAGAGAAGGCTAAGTTAGAGAGACAACGACAAGAAACGCAAGAGCGACTGAGAGAGCAAAAGAAATTGCTGGATACTCAACGAGAAGAAGCTGAGAAACAAAAGGCCTTAACTCCTACGCCGGTGCCACATGCAGACAATACGCCACCTCCTTATACTCGTGACCCTGTTCGTTCACCAGGTGAAAAGAACAGTGGTGGCTTAGGCGAGCAGCCTCCAGTTCTTCCGCCTAAACCAATCTTGACACCTAATCTTCCAAAGCCCAAGTCATTTTTTAATAAGTTCTTCAAAACTCCGAATATGCCAATGCCACCTAAGGCTATTGGGACAGGTAGTTCTGTTAATAATCCCACCCCTGGTATTGTTGGTGGAAAGTCTAACGATGATGAGATGGCCAGGGAAGCGGATAACAAGCGACTTTTAGAAAATGGTATTGCTGCCTCTAAGGCATTTCAAAGTAGCTTTTTGTCGTCACCTGCTAAGCCCCCTGTATCTGGTGCTATGAACTCAGATGCTATGGAGAAGGAGTGTAATTCATCTGAGGCAAAAGAACTTGTTTTAGCGACACGTCTAGAGGGAGGCCCAAGCATTTATATCAGCGAAGGTATGAGACTTACAGAAGAACTGTTAGCAGAAGCCCAGAGGTTTAAGACCATTCTTTTTACGATCTCACAGCATATCTTTTGTATCAATTGGAGCGCAATTCACATCTTTTTCAACAATCGCTCCGGGGTCATTGCGTTCAATTATAGTGGTTCCCTCTTCTTCAATCTGGCATATTTTCTCAACAATTCTATGACATCTCAAAACGGTGCCTCATGGGATCCTTTGAGTCAATTGGACTACTGGTTTACTGTGTTTGCTCACGAATTAGCTCACAACTTGTGTGAGCCGCACGGTGCTACGCATTCCTATTACACAGAGAATTACATCCAGAGGTATTTGGCCCGCTACAAGGTTGAATCAAATAAGCTGATGAACCAATAGCTGTCGTGATTTATTTGGGAGAGCAGAATTGATTACTCGTGGTTTGTGTCAGGATATATATCTATTGGGATTTTCATTTTTTTATTTTTTTATTTTTTTATTTTTTTAATTGTTTTCAAATTAGCTTTAATTACAAAATGTTATAATTATTAATGACGTAACAAGTAGCAGTTATGCAAAAAACCCTTTGGCCACAATTTCCTCGGGCAAGAAGCACCAGATAGTACCAATCACACCAATAACGGTGAAAATAAACACGAGCAGATTTTCGATCCAGAACTGGTATTTGGGAATGCGACCATAATAGAGCTTGTGGAAAAAGGTGATTGGTCCCACGACGCAAATAGTTGTAATCATAGAGGATCCAAGTAAACCAATAATACGGTCAAACGAAGGGTAAATAATAGCAAGATAAACATTTAAGCCAACAACAAGTGGGCGTAGAGCATATCTGGCGAGCTTTTTCCAGTCAACCTTGCGAGGAATCTCTGCATCCTCAGGTAATTCATGAAGATTGAAGACCGCATCGAGTGTGGACACAATCGGACGCACAGACAGCGGCGTTTTGGCAATAGGAATAATTGCGATAAGTGCCGTCATCAAGAGGCCAAGTGATGCTGGATAGCCCTGCGTAAGCAGAATGGACGTTGACACTTCGTCCGAAACTTCAACACCAAACATGAGAAATCCAAGTATGGCGGTGCTGATATCAATCAGAAAAGTGACATAGTAGGTGGTGGTGAGACACGCGGTATACTTGGACGGATGTCGCATGTCGCGGTAAATGTTGGGGAATACAGCATGACCACCCCATGGGGACATAAAAATGCCAATAGAAAATGGCACCGTCATCCAGTTGCGCGGCCATAGGGTTGATGGCATGGGCGAAATCAGAGAACCAGGCGCGTCCGGCTTGATCAGGCCATCAATCAAAATAATCAAAACCAGCCCCAGCGTCGAAGTGATGCCAAGGATGGAAGAAATACTCAAGATACTTAATGGCAGGAAGCACAGCGGCGTTAGAATGAAAAACGACATGATTTTATATTGGGTAATGGTAAACTGCGGGAAAAGCGCATTAAGAGAGTCAGCAAAAAGAATAATCATGGAAACACCGGCACCAGTAAGTTCAATAGTAAAAAGCATCGATGTAACTGCGCGGCCGCGAGGACCATAGGCAGCATAAGCAATATCTGCATAAGTAACGAGCGCAGGATCCGTATCCATACACTTGGCAAGCAATTTGGCCGAGTAATACGTTACTAGAGCCGAGCTGATGAAAAAGACAAAGCCAAGCACCCAGCCAGTGTAGTTAAAACCAAGCGATAGCGAAAGCATGCCAATACCCACTAGCACATTGACTGAATTAAACACAGTCTGGGGCCCGGTTGACTGGCCTGCCACGGTTGTGGTGATTTGACCGTTTTTATCTTCAATCTCGCGTAAAATCACCGGCTCAGCGTCAACACCTTCCGTAGGAAGCGCCTCCGCCTCACGCAAAATTATGGCACCTTGCTCCGGAGGCGGTAGGTATGATGGCCGGCGCCGGTGTAGATCGGAGCCGACGTGATGGTGAAGTAACCCAGAAAACTCATTTGGGGGTCTTTCAGTCTCGGCCTCGCCGCCGCTACTGTCTTCCTCAAAAACTGGTGCAAAGGAATGGCGGCGGCTGTCTCTGCCGGTGCTGGGCCGGCGCCAGCTTTCAAGCAAGTTCTCTTCATTCAACTCGTTAGGCAGCACATCCAGCCCTTGCTGCTGTTCCTCGTCGCCAGCTACTGCCGTGTCGTTTTCGTCGACAAAGAACGTGCGGTCTCTGTCCAAGTCAGAGGGCGGGTCAATACCTAAAAATGATTGAGCCCGCGAGTAAGATGAGGCAAAATGCTCTAATGAGTTGATCTTTCCGATAATTGATTGAGGCACCGAAAGGTGCCCGCTGAGAGAAAACCGGCGCCGAGGAAGCATCACCTCAGCAGCATTCGGCGAACGGGTACTACCGTAGTGTGCGCTTGGGTTCGTGCTATTACTGCGCTGCTTCCTATGACCATGCTGGTACGGGTTTTGCGCGGACATAATTGTGTTTTATTACTGTATGTATGGAAACCGAAAATTAGAGAGAGGAAGAACCAAAAAAAAAAAATTTAAAATAAAAAAATTATAGTAAAAATAAAATAGTAAAATAATAAAATAGGCGGAATATGTATGCCTATTTGGTAGTAGCGCCTGGAGGTCAGTGTTCATGAAAGGCTCTTTTTCTTGGAAATATGCCAAGATCACCCAGTTAAAAAAAATATTATTTTATTTCAAAAAAAGAGATGTAAAAGAAGACCTTAGAATTTTTACAATGTACCAGATCGAGACAAGACGAGATAATTATCAGCCAATAATCAGAAAAGGATGGGGGGATGAAAGTCTTTTAGCTTCCAAAGGTTGGATTCAATCATCATTTGAAGATATATACTTTAATGCTTTTGCACGGTTGAATTAGGGTTTCAAGGCATTGAGCAGACATAATGATTAAACCCCAAGTGCAGGTATAGTTTTGTCCCACCAATCAACAACTCATGGCGGTTAATTCTATATTAGCCTTTGGCATTGACATTATTGCCCAGAACGAGACAATAATGGAAAAAGACTGTCGTCAATAAACAGCGATAAATAACCGACTTTGGAGAACTGCGATAACACGCATATTGTTATCTACACATGTTTGTGTGTTCAAGTTATATTATCAACAACTCAGCAAATGTAATATCTTGCTTTTGGAAGGTATCAAGGCCTATGCCCATTTTAATCAAGAAGATATCATTATTAAACTCATTAACATTTTATATTTTTTTTTATATCATTGGTTTTTATACTACATAACACATTAGTCTCGTTTAAATCTTGTATTGCTTGGAAACAGCGTCAATGATCTCGCCAACAACCTGGGGCTCACTGAGAGTGGAGGTGTCACCAATGCTGTCAGCCTCACCAGAGACAATCTTTCTCAGGATACGGCGCATAATCTTGCCAGATCTGGTCTTGGGAAGATCGTTAACAACGATGACAGACTTGGGAGCAGCAAAGGGGCCAATCTCGCGGCGGACCTGCAGAACAAGCTCCTTTCTAAGCTCGGGAGTGGCCTCGACATCCTTAAGGGAAGCAAAGGCAATAACAGCCTGGCCAGTAAGCTCATCAGCAACACCGACAACAGCAGCCTCAGCGACAGCGGGGTGCGCAACGAGAGCAGCCTCAATCTCGGCAGTAGATAGACGATGACCAGAAACGTTGACAACATCATCAACACGGCCACGGATCCAGTAGTAACCCTCATGGTCACGACCAGCACCATCACCAGTGAAGTAAAAGCCAGGGTAAGGCTTCATGTAAGTCTCAAGGTATCTCTGGTGAGAGTTGAAGACGGTTCTGGCAATAGAAGGCCAGGGCTTGCGGATGGCGAGGACACCCTCAACATCGTTGCCCTTAATCTCCTGACCGGAGACGGGGTCAATGATAACAAGGTCAATGCCAAAGAAGGGAAGGGTGGCGGAACCAGGCTTCATGGGGATGACACCGGCAAGAGGAGCAATGATGTGCGAGCCGGTCTCGGTCTGCCAGTAGGTATCAGAGATGTGACAGTCGTTGTTACCAATGTGCTCATTGTACCACTCCCAAATCTCAGAGGCAATAGGCTCACCGACGGAACCCAGAGTTCTCAGAGAAGAGAGATCATGCTTCTTAATGTAGTCCTCACCAGCACGCTTCAGGAGACGCAGAGCAGTAGGGGCAACGTAGAACTGAGTGACCTTGTACTTCTCAACAATCTCCCAGTATCTAGAGTAGGAGGGGTAGGCAGGGGTACCCTCGAAAATAACGGTAGTGGCACCGAGAAGCAAAGGACCGTAGAAGGCGTAGGTGTGGCCGGTAATCCAACCGACATCACCAGCAGTAAAAAGAGTATCTTCAGGATGGATATCAAAAACGTACTTGCAGGTAGCAGCGGCACCAAGGAGGAAACCACCGGTGACGTGGACAACACCCTTGGGGGAACCGGTAGAACCGGAAGTGTAAAGCAGGAACAGAGGGTCCTCAGCAGAAACAGGGGTAGGAGCAACATAAGGTCTGTGCTTAGAGACCTCCTCGTGCCACCAGAAATCACGACCGGTAGTCCAGGGAACATCGTTACCAGTGCGCTTGTAGACAAGAACCTTCTCGACAGAAGGAGTGTCCTTAAGACCCTCATCGACAATCTTCTTGGTGTAGACAGTCTTACCACCACGCTTACCTTCATCAGTGGTGATGATGACCTTGCTCTTGGCATCGTTGACTCTATCCTTGAGGGAGCCGGAAGAGAAACCAGCGAAAATGACGGAGTGGACAGCACCAATTCTAGAGATAGCCAGAAGGGCGATGAGAGCCTCGGGAATCATGGGCAGGTAAACGGCAACAGAGTCACCCTTCTGGACACCAAAGCTCTTGAGGACACCAGCAACTTTGCAAACCTCACGGAGGAGCTCACCGTAGGTGATCTTGCGAGAGTCAGCAGCATCATCAGCTTCGTAGATAATGGCAACCTTAGAGAAATAAGAGTTAGAACATGCGGCTTATGAAATTGAAAAATTGGTGGGTTGATAGCAATAATTCACGAGATGTATTAAGCATGGTTACCAAAATGTTGAGATTCAACAAAAAGGCGCGCTTAAAGGCACAAACCGGTAGAGATCGCAATTGAATACGTAACCGTAAATGGAGAAATTGGAATGTACATACCTTATCAGGGTTCTTTGCGGCGTGTCTGTCGACAAGATTGTAAGAGGCGTTCAGCTTACCCTCAAGGAACCAGGCAATGTCACCATGCTCGAAACCACCGGAAGAGACGGTCTCAAAGTCACGGTCCCAGGAAAGCAGCTCATGGGCAAGATCGCCAAAGAACTTATTAGGGTTCTCAATCGACTGCTGGTAGAGCTCTTTGTAGTGTTCCAGACCGCTGATGTGAGGTTGAGAAGGGTGCTTACTGTTGTGGTTGTTAGAAGACTGATAGCTTTTTTCAAGACTGCGGAACAACTTACTCGAAGAAGGCCTTAGGTGTATGTCTCGCAACAATGTTGTGAGCTTCGTGGACGACGGGCTGAGTCATTATAGTGCTGTATTAAATATGCTGGGGTTGCTAATAGTAAAAAAAGAGTATATATATATATATGAAATTGTTTTGAAGAATTGATCTGATAAGTAGGGATGGCGAACACGATATTATTTCGGAATAATATGCTAGTTGGGTTGGAGGAGTGATAAGGTTGGTGAGATGAAAGAAGAGTTAGAAAACGGCTAAAGGAGAAGGAGATCAAAAGGAGAAAAAAATTTTTTGAGAAAAAAAAACGAGGAATTGAATAAATATTTATATTTTTTTTGAAAAGATATTAAAGTTGGACAAAAGGTAGGAGCCAGAACAGAATCAAGAGAAGAAGGGATGGAGTTGTTGTTGATTGTTGGTTATTGTTGGTGGTTGTTGGTGTTTAACAAATTGTCGTGGTTGTTATTACCTGCAGCAGCGGCATCAGGTTTTGCCAAAAGAGTTAGGTTTAAGAGAGAAACCACTGTGGCAACCAAAATCAACTCTCAAAAAGGATTATCCATAGTGCCCAGATCCTGTGAGCATTAAAAAAAAAAGAAAAAAAAGAAAAAAAGGTGTAAGGGCAAGGGCATTTACTTTATTTTTTAGTACTGAAACGGACGATATCTGATTGGTTGGGAATACCCGGAGAAACTGGAAGGAAAAACAAATTATTGAGCTGGACAAAAATACGCTTTTTGCACTTGTCGGGCCAATCTTACGTTCGAGATATTACGTTATCTTCTGAGAACAGCTTATGTTATTTAGTTTATGTTTATGTAATAATCATAAGATGACAAAGCTTTCTTTGTATTTTTTACATACTCAACAGGAGTATAGTAGTTGTATGCGGCCATAGTGGGAACTTCTTGTTGAGCTTGTTGTTTTTTTCTCTCAAATGAGCGTCTTTTCAATGCTAATTCCCATCATCCGCAACGAAATGGACAGCGAATCATTGCTCATAATTTGCACTTCCCCCTTCCAACAAACGCAAGAGCTCTAAGATTGGAACTGCCTGTTTTCCAGTAGAAGCTGAAAACCACCCGTATTGCCGCTAAAAGCTCATTCTGAAAATCATTAGTAACTGTTGGCTGCTTCTCTCCCAATATCTATTTACGAGAGAACGTTACTTGAGCCGCAATATTTAAGCTCCAGATAATCATAATCCGTAGATTTGTAGGGTCCATGTTTTATTATCAATATTCTTTAAAAAAAAATTACTTTCAAATCCTGGGGTAAGGCCGTCTTTTTTTTTTTTTTTTTTTGGTT
>Ga0160505_100481_pt1 | contig 22904 bp, 16 predicted proteins | sample DIDeMG_FD_108225 | JGI IMG/M metagenome (GOLD analysis project Ga0160505, IMG submission 108225) | Enriched chicken feces microbial communities from UW Madison campus, WI, USA - DID2874_E49_Stillage MG | ecosystem: Host-associated > Birds > Digestive system > Large intestine > Fecal ... | reverse complement strand
TGTTTTTTTTTTATAAATTTTTATTTTTTTTATTTTTATCTTCTTTTTTTTTTTTTTTTTTTTTTTTTCTTTCCTTTTTCTTTAATCATTGCTGATTCTAAGGGTCCTTGATTGTGCCGCCGGAACGATTGCGTGTTCCGTGGGATCAAAACTACCAGAGTCTTAAAGATGCCACCTGCATTTCATGTAACCCGAGAAGTACCCTCTACTAATCGCTAGTACTTTGAGATAGCCTGGAAATAACCTATATCAACAAGAATGAAGGGTTTCGTTTAATATCTATATTGTAACTATTCTTTCCTTGTAGCACCGGTAATAAGTTGATGTTGGCCGACCTTGGTAAAAAAAAATGAAGGCTGGGCTGTGCGTATGTCAGTAACTGACTAAGCTGTCACTTTATCTACTGATTATATAATAAATTACAACTACGTGACATAATCGAAATAACGAGCGTTGTCTAAAACGTTTCTGACTTTCACATGAAAGTAATATCTGTCACGTGTTTAACATGCTCATCATATAAACTTTGTGTGTGCTTTTTTTGGACTGGAAGATAATTTTCCGTTAGTTTTATAGTTCATTGTCTAGCAGACAAGCCGTGACTTGAATTTAAACCATCTCAAATCCACTTATCTTTTCTCCTTTTTCTTTTATCTCTTCTTTTCTTTCGTGCACAGTTCTTTAATCTGCCTATATCGTAAACTTCACCTAATTTAATAGACCATGATTCCTTACAACCGGATTCCATTTCCTACCGTCTCCTCGCTGCTAAGTCCGATTTTGTGGGCTGACACGGTTCAGAGCGACCCTCAGACTAACACTAGTAATCCAATGAAAGCCGACTACCAAGCCTTGTCTAAGGAGGATTTGAACAACCAGATCACAGAACTAAATAAACTCGAGACGTTCAACATGAGCACATTCCAGAATGCCACCGAAGTTGTTGAGGAAAGCGAATTTGAGCGTGAAGTGCGTCAAGCATCCAAACTGCTAATAATGGCCCTCCGAAGTAGGTACAGCGAGAATCCTAGTAACGACGAGAAGCTTCAAAAGGCAATAACTGTCCACTCACTAGCTCGGATACTCTTTGCAGCTCTCCCCGAAAATCTCACTGATGCCGAGATTTGCGAGATTAGGGCATCTCTGCCAGATGAGATTTTAAAACACCCTCACGCAGCCATTGAAGAACCGTACACTCCCCAGAACAAACTCGAAGAACTAGTTGTTACATTAGTCCGGGCGTTTTTTATCGGCCTGAAAACAGCGGCACCGTATACAAAAGAGATTTTACTGGTACTGGCCCGCGAGGAGCGCAAGTATCGTATTTCTGAAAGTCTGTTTGCTGCCGGACTAAGCACTGCGCAAAGTCTGTGTGGCAACGTTATTATGCAAAAGATGCTTGGGAAAACCAGGTGGGTTGCCAGCTCGGTTCTTCGGGGAGTTTCACATGGGATGGCGGTTATGATAGAAGAGCCTCCCCAGCCAGCCCAGAAGCAACGGTACCGCAAGTCTCTTTAGCTTTCATTTTGCATAAACTGGTTGGTATCATTTCATTCTTTATTCTTACTATTCTTACAATTCCTACTTGATACATGCATTAATATTTATTTTTTTATTAAAAAAAAAAGATAAGAACCTGATTTAAAAGAAGAGCAAGTTGCCGTTTCAGTAAAAGTTTTTTGTTATAGTTAATAAACCACTCTAAACAAGCCTTTATAAATTATAGGTTGCAAATGGCATCTAAAACAAATATCTCAAACACAAAGAATCAGGATTATGCTTTTTTTTTTTTTTTTTAAGTTTATATGAACGCTGATTTGTTCCTTGGTGCTTGGTCAACGTTTTCTGTTGTTGGGACTAGTCAGCCGCACTTTTAAGTGTATACGGCCAACCTTAATTTGACATCTGATAGTAAGTAAATTTAAAAATGAACTTGTTGCACCGGATGATTCTCCATTATGTGAAAGCTAGCTGCTGTTATTACTCTATTGATTAGAATCATTTCTACAATGTATCAAAGTGCAAATCTTTTATTATTTTCTACTCTGAACAGAAAGGAATTGTAAACATGTTGATCAAGACTCCAGGTTTTCTTGCGGTCTTTTTTTCTTCCTGGACTTCCTCTTGAGTCTCAAAAGTCACAGCCATCATTGACTCACGTCTTAACATCATAAAGTACTGGATGCTCCACTTGATACAAGAACCGATGAATGATGCAGCAAGCCCAGCACCGGAATGCCGCAACGCTAAGCTCGGCCGGCAGATCCCTAAACCCGTTTTTGACAATATAATGGTAAAGATCTGCATTCAGGTGTGGATCAATCTCATCGTTAGACCATGGCACTTGCATCTGTTCAATTTCATCCTCAGGGTCCACATAAAACCTGGTGGTAAACGGGCCAAGCCTCTTTTTCATATCGAGCTGAAACCCTGTCAAATATGGATAGGCCTGCCTGATTTTATTTTCAGTAATGCGAAACAACTGAGTCCCAAAAGAAACAATGGTAGTATAGGGATAAGAACTCAGCGCCAACCGAATATCACTGATGAAAAATAATAATAATAATTAGTCCATATAAACATATATCCAACACCATTTTTAGCATACCTATGGTTGGAAGCAAGATTGAAAAGGGCTCGGTAAATTCCTTTAATACTCTCATCTGCTTCTGTACTATAGCCCCATTGTAGCAAAGCATTGATATACGGCTCAAATGACTGATCAGAACGGATAAGCATGCTGGAGTCACGACGCCTAAAGTAACCCAGAACTGCGCATCGAATCCAAAAAGGCATGAGGGTTCTGGTAAGGTATGTGGGAGGCTGGTATTCTGACTGAGTCAGTATTAACAAAAGGGCATCTGATTTTGCTTTTTGTTGCTCTTTTGATACATCATGATTAGCATGGGCAGTTACGCCGGTTTCTCGCAAGTTTTCATCATCTTCTTTACTACCCCGGTCATTAGTGGAGCTGTATCTGAATTTTGGTGGACTGTCCTGGCCATCTCGGTCTCTTGGCCGCAAGTGTATGTCATGATTGTCCCCTGCAATACAATGGTGTAAAGGGTCTGGGAGATTGTTTAAACCATTTGTTATACTGTCATCGCCTCTGTAATTATAAAATTGGGACCCGTTGGTAAAGTCTGAGCCTAAGGGCTGTGTGGTTTGTGACATTTTATTGGCACCCCGAGAACGAATTCCCCGGATATGATTCTCCCACCTCACATCCTGAGAATTGCTAAAATTGATTTGATCTAAAACTGAATAGTCATAGGTGTCAAAATTCAAGTTTGGTTGGACAGGAGGTTGAAGTTCAGCCCAAATACTCTCTAGTACTGTAGAATCATTATTATTATTGATAGCGGGTGTGTTTTGAAGAGGGCTCGAAGAAAAGTTGGATTCTAGGTCAGGCTGATTGTTATTAGTCCCACTCCCAATTGTATGATTTTCTGACTCCGAAGACAGAAAAACAGGCGAATTCAATAATTCAGTTTGAAACTTGTCCTTGAAATTTGGGTCACCCTGAGGAATAAATGTCTCTATAGAAATACGAAAAACTCTAACTGGTGGGAAATGAAGTCTCATATGATGATCAGGCCGCTTTGGCGGAACCTCATCACCAGGTAGACGCCTGAGTCGCAATGGAACCCTGTTATAACGTGAAAAATCGGCGTGAGAGTTAATGTCAACCATCTCTGCCAAGGATACGTCAAGGCGGAAAAAGATATACATAAGTGCAATACCAGGAGAATCTGTGATTTCTTGCTGGAAATTACACAGATAGACTAAACAGGGGATAATGCGGATAACAAATATCTCTTTCATCAAAAAGTCTTCAGACTTGTGATATCGGGCCATTTGGCAGCCTAGATAGCATGTCAGCGTTACAAGAGTTGCAGTCTCTGGCACATTGTAAGGATATGGATTTATGTGGTAGATTGGAACGTCGTCCCTATATTCTACTTCTACCATGGATATATCAACCAGCTTCATCATGCCATAAAAATACCTCTCAGCCCAGCCCCAGTGGCTACAACTACTACATGCATCGAAAAGAGCAGCGGCAAGTCTGGGCATTAGTGCAAAAGCTCCTGTATTGGAAGAAGTCAGGTATTCGGACATGAGTCGAATGACATCGCCAAGATAATCCAGCTTGCATTGCATTTCATTCACTGATACAGGCTGGCGGGATAAGTCTTCTAACTGGTAAAGATCTAAGCCTATATTTAATGCAGTACTATTTGGGGATTGGGAATTTTGTCTTTGTAACAACTTTTGAATAGTCTCGAAATTTTCTGTGTCCTTGTCCTTGTTGGGATGCATTATCGAGGTTCTAACGAGCTCTTTTTGCCTAGGTTCATGGGATACTGTTCTATTTGACTTTCCTTTTAACTTCTGTCTCCATGTCAATGCCAAATCTGATGATGTACTTGACTGGCGTGGGGTTAACGGATCTTGCGTGTAAGAGGTGGGTGGGACTTGAAGAGATGAAGTACAGTTGATGGATCCAGAGTTGGTCTGAGCAGAACTCTCCGGTACCAGCTGCTCATCTTTGGAAATGTAAGACAGTGCCTTACCCCACAACAACTTCAGCTTCATAGGTAAAGCAAAGTAGATTGGTAACTCAAGCACAAATTTTTAAAACTACCAAATGATGGCACATAAAAGATTATGGGATGAAATAATTAAATACGGTTTTACTTTAGTTACATCATTGAAGTTGTTACTTGACCTTGCCTATGATAGCTTGATATGTCAAACAGGATTCTTGATGGGTTTAAGAGTTGGTTCCTGAACGTCATGCCCTGCATTAAGGTAATTTTCAGAACTGCTGTGTAATATTGAGACTATCATCTTTGATTTCATCTCCCAATGACACAAAACAAAATAAATCAATCGTGAATGCAGGGCCAAAACTATTAAAAGCTAAAAGCCCTCCACAATCAAATCAAAATCACAGACGACGTCAAGATGGCCAGACCTCCTTCCCAAGGCCCTTTACCTGCAGGTGCCCAAAATGCTATTAAGAAGAATGTTATGGACCCTAAGAAGCAGCAAAGGTATGTTTTACTAGCAAAGCTTGATCGAACGAACCTTTCTAACAAGCCCTCCAGTATCAAGTTGATCCTGATCGGAATACCCATCATGGTCGTGTCTAGTTACATGCTTTACAAAAGACGTAAGTATTGATGACTTGTTTTTTTTTTCTTTCTTTTACTAACATGTATACTGTTTAGTGGTATTGGGCGAAGAAAAGCGCAGACAGGTCGGTGAAATGACTCCCGACGGCCAGCTACGATTTTTTAACCAACAAGAATTAATTGAAAAAGAAAGAGAGACCTGGTTTACTACAATTTTTGGAACTGAGTCCTGGACCAACTCAGTGCGACGACGATAAGAATGGAATAAATCTTGACTTTTATATTTTTTTTCGTATTTCGTTTTCATTTCATTAAACTATTATAATTTGTACATAACATAAATCAGCATATATCTTTGAAATTTTTTTTCTTCCTCTTCATTTATTTTGTTCAAAATAATCAGTGTGAGATTATCGAATCTTAGTTTATGCGAGAAACCTTTAGTTTGAGCCCATATCTTCCAACTGCGTTTACTGGAATGCTTCGATTCTGGGCCTGCTCAAGAGGGTCGTAGGGTTTAGAGTACTCAGTCTGGCTAAATGACTCAATAATTTTTCGTTTTCTGATAACCGGCTCAGAAGAATGATCGTTGAAAGACGTGGTAATGGAACTGTTATGGTCCCTGTTAGTTTCTGACCTGGGGATAGTTCTTGGGGTTGCGCTATTCAAATGCTGGGATGAAGGCATATTTGATATTGATGTCATTGTCGTCTTGTGGTTATGAGTGGAGATCTTGGGCATATCAGATACGTCTGATTCAGAATCAGAAATACGGCTGGTAAAACTGCCAATAATATAACCAGTATATATAGACCTCTTAGCAGCTGGGGTGGCATTTCCAACTCCAGATTTCAAGGTAATAGCAGAGCCTCCGAGTCGAGGAATAAAAGAAGATCGAAAGTAGAGAGGCCTCCCGTTATGTATTGGTGGAGGGTCTGTGTCAACAGAGTTTCTGGGCCTAACGGTTTCTGACTTGCTTAAAACATGGGCTTTAATGGCTGGATTTTTCTGTTTAAGAGATGTCGAACTCAATCCCTCGTGCGACTGTAGCAATCTAGAATCAGGGAGAGATGATAAATCAACGTGGGTAGATACTTTTTTACTCTTTGGAATGGGAATCCTTGACTGCACACGGTACTTTTTTGGAAGGATACTATGCAAGAAAGCAGAAGAGCTTGAACAGCTACTCGAATTCCGACTGGTAACGCCATATGCGGGACTGGCGTCCATAGATATCATTGGAGCAGACTTAATGTCAAGCCTAGTGGTTGCAGAACTTTCAACAGAAGACTCGTGAACAAATGACATGGTGCTAGACACGGATATTACCTTAAGCTTATATCCGGGAGATTTTTGTTTGGGCTGAGGCTCGTCAATCTTCGAAGTTACCGTGACCGGAGAAATCTGATTGTGATGTGGAATATCAGTTTCAGAGGGAAAGCTGTCTTGCTCTCTCAAAGGCTTGGACTCTATTCTCCTTTTTGATTTTTCTACTTGATTCTGTTGCTTCTCTTCGATAGAGGACATAGATATATGGCCCCGTGCTTTTGATAGAGTCAGTTTAGATGACTTCTTGGTTTCATTCGAGATCTGGACTTGATCGTTTAAATTTGAAGAATGCTTGGGAGTTGACGGAGTGAAAAGCCCAGCTGATGAAATTGAGTTTGCCGATATTTGATAAGAGTGTCCTGGAGAAAATGTTATATTCGAGAAGAGTGAGTTTGAAGGACTGTGTGTAGAACTAACTGGTGAACGAGACGCTGAAGCCATAAACCGTTGAACTACTGGACTTGTTACCAGTTGGATAGAATTCTCTCGAACTGGCTCCGCTACCTGCTGGGCTGACGTGCTATTGATTGTCGTGTAAATCAAGCTCAGCTTCTCTTTGATCGAGATCCATCGGCAGTCCAAATCCTGCTTTTGCTCTAGCAAATGAACAGGAAGAAGATTGTCTTTTGACGCCCTTTCCAATATATCAAAGCAGCTAACAAGATCTTTTATCTGATTTCCGTCAGTGCGAAACGACCTTTCTGTCAGGACAAGCAGCTGGTTGGCCTCCAAGCAAATTGATTCCAAAACTTTTGACCAGGATGTAGATCCAAAGACATTTGATGCATGTATAACTTTACTGCTGAGATCGTCTCGTTTTTGGATCAAAGCGTCATACTTCTGTCTTAGATCTTGAGTTGCTTGTGAGTACAATTTATCTGCTTTCCGCTCAAACATTTCTAATCTCATCGAAAGAAAGTCCAGACTTGCCTGAAGGTGCTTTAACTTGCTTTGAATAATATTAAAGTGGAAAATCTTGGTGCTCAGCAATCTGGATGCTTTAGAGTAAATAGGCTCCTCGGGCACTTGGCAATCCGAGAGCATTATCGTGCAAGCATTGATTTCAGTTTCGATCTCTCCCATAATATTGAAGTTTAATTCGGCCCACTCTGCAACGACGGTCTTTTTTTCGATCAGATCTAATACCAAGTTAGAGACTGTGTTCCATTGCATTATTGTTTTTTCTATCTTTGCCACAAGTAAATGCAAAGTGCCGCTACTAACAGCGTTTTCTGACTGCTGCCTTAGAATTTGCGATAAAGAGAGGCCAATTGTTGTAGTTGGAGGTGTTGATAGTGGGTTTCCTAGCAAGGTCTCCGATTCATTTTTTACACTTTCAAGGCTGTTCATTAGCATGAGCAGATGATCGATGGTTTCTTGCATGCATGTTGATATGTCGGATAGTAAATTTCGCTGCTCGTATACGTGGTTAATATCTTCCGTAAAAAACAAGTCCAACAGAATATCTTTTGCAGTGTCGAGGTAATTGCTGATGACTGTGGTTGCTTGATTAACATTAAAGACGGGGTCTGTGGTCTCTACTATGTCAACCTTGGTTTGAGTGAGCCTGTTTAGCTTTTCGATATACTCTTTTGAGACGAGTGACTGGCGGTTACACATGGTCTCTGTTTGAGAAAGTGAACTATCATCAACCATTAGTTTAATTTTTTTTCGTGTTTTACTTGACTGAAGATCAAAGGGTCAAAAAATCTTGAAGAAAAATAAAATAAATAAAATAAACCAAGAAGAAAATTTTTTGCTTCTAACGCAAAGAGTAGCAGAATGTTGATGGAAGAGCTAGAGAAATCGGAGAATGGATATAAAGGGTGAGTCTCTCAAGCAGGTGTCTTGTTTGTTGACATTGTTTTTCTTAAAGATAAACAAGAAAACTCTGACAGTGTGAGGAAAATAGGGCCTGAAAGAAAAAAAAATCATTCCCACCCATTGTCCAGGGTTGTTGACGCTACTCTCTTGTTCTGGAAGGGTATGAGCAAAGGAGGGCTGTTTGCTGTTTGTTCTTGGTCACAAAAGCCTCTTTTCGGAAAAAAACATCAAACTCCGTCGTCCAGCAAAGTAATAATTGGCCTAGGGAACCTACCAACGGGCTCAGTCATTAATCCCTTTTTTGATGACAAAGACCCATGGCAGCATACTGCATTTGTATCAATGCACAACGGTGTTTTTATGCCACCAAAACAAAAATTATAGATATTTTTCAATGCAGTCTCGTCACCGGTGAGGTCAACGCTTCTGATCACTCATAAATCCAGAACTGCTCTCAGGCTTTCAATTTTTTTTCGGATCTTCGGACAGGCGAGTAATTAATACCCTCACGGTGTTAGTAAAGGTTCCATCATTGCTCAAGCTAGTTAATATCTGTATATGGGGACATGATATCAGAAAGTTTACTTTTGAGGCATGTTTGAATTAAGAAAATATTCATCTCCATCGCTAACATTCCTGCTAATGTAGATGATGTGCTTGTTTCACAGTGATTATTTTAAAAAATCTACGTGATTTCCTGAGCTTCGTAACAAGCCCTGATACTGGTAACAGGGGAATCATAATTTTGGTACCTTCTTCGGTGGTATTCTGGTACCAGTGTGCTGTTTTTACATTGATCGTACACCAGTTAAGACCAACACAAAAATTTCTTATCTCAGAAAAAAAAGTCATGTTTAAAAGAAAGCTGTTGAAGTTTCATTACGTCGTTACTATAAAACAAAAGAAAAAATATGCACATGCATTAAATGTTGAAATCAATTACCAACTGGTCAAATCCAGGTCCTCACCTTCAGCCTCACCAAACAAGCTGGACTTTTTAACCTTACCAACTGTGGCCTCTTCCCAGGAGATTCCCTCCTGATTCAGAATGTCGGGATGATGAGTCTTCAAAAAGTCCACAATTAAAGTATTGATCTCTTCAAACTCAAGAAGAAAAGCATCATGACCCTCAGGTGAAGTGATCTCCTTGAGTACAGCGTTGGGGATGTTCTCTGCCAGCTTTTCTTGTTCGGAAAAGGTAAAAAGTCCATCAGAGGAAATACCAATGACTAGGGTGGGTTGTTTGATAAGAGCTAATGCCTTTTCTATGTCATCTCCTCTACCTCTAGACACGTCGTGGGAATCCAGCTTACGCGTGATGGCGATGTAGCAATTAGCGTCGAATCGGCTGACAAATTTTTCACCTTGGTATCTCAGGTAACTTTGTGCGGTGAAGAAGGTTTGTGGTTTGGTGGCACTTGACAAACTGCTGCTGCTGTCTGTACGTTCTAAAGACTGTGATTTCTCTTCCGTTGGCGAAGAAGTTCCAGATGCCAACTTGCGGCCTTGTTGGTGGCCTTGGTTGTGAATAAGCCATCGCTCCTCGGAGGCGTTTGCCGGAAGCCTAATGCGATTTGTCGATTTGTCGACACCCTTGTGCCTCAAAGGATCAGGAAGATTTCTGCCAAACTTGGACTCAAAACTATTGCGAGATCGGTACGTCAACATGGCCGCCATACGGGCAGCACCAAGGCCCACGATTGGGGGATCATCAAACGTATAGTATCCATCGTTGTATTTAGGGTCCGAGTAAATTGACTGTCGCTGAGTCTCACCCCATGAAATTCCCCAAGCACTATGTGTTGCACATGTAGCCAAGGGAACAATCGTACGAACATAGTCCTTGCCGAAATAAGCGTACTCGAGAACCAGCATACCGCCCATAGATCCACCAATCACGGCGGCAATGCTTTTAACACCAATGTCATCAAGAACTAGCTTGTGAATATTCACATCATCTTTTATGGTAACAAGGGGAAATTCAGGGCCGTAATATTTTCCGGTGTCAGGATCAATCGTACAAGGAGAAGCTGAGCCGTAAGGAGAACCGAGGGAGTTGAGACAAATGATAAAAAATTTGGTCGGATCAAAAGCTCTACCAGGCCCTAGCAATGGACCCCACCAATCAGCGACATCCGCGGAACCGGTCAGGGCATGACAGATGACCATTACGTTATCGGCCGCCTCATTCATCTTACCCCAGGTTTTGTATGCTACCGGAACTTGGTGAAGAATATCACCACATTCTAAGGTCACTTCGGGGATCAAAACAATTTTCTGATCTTGGACAAGCTTAGAAAACGGATTTTCTTCTTGCTTGTCCACTTCTTTAAAAGTTCGAGTTGTCATGAGTCTTTACTAGATAAGAGAGCAAAGATGCGAGGATGACCAGGAATAACGGGAAGAGGCTTTAATAACAGGCCAGTTCCAACTTAAATCAGAAATGAATATATTCAGAGAAATTTATGGGAAAAAAAAATTTTTTGAAACCCCGGCAGTAAATAGTTTATATAAAAAAAAAAAAAATTCATATATGATAAATGTCAACTAAGTTTTCCCCGAGTATCGAAAGAGTCAATCAAGGTTTTGGGAAATGATATCAGAACCATTAAAATAAGTGAACGTAATATCATGTGACTTAGAAAGGTTTTTGGAATTAAAGTTTGTTTTATTTTTCAAGTTTTAATGTCTAAGTCACATTTGATCATGACAGACAAAAAATTTTAATTTTTCAGCTGTATTGATTTTTTTTTTTTTAATTCCTGTTCCCTGAACTTTTAATTTTCAGCTCCAGAACCCACGTCTCACCAGAACAGAAATGGTCGGTATCATACCTAATACTAAACCCGCAACACAATGTACGATAACAGTTGGGCCACTCCACGATAATAAACGGACCAGCCAGGACAAGGAAAGTGTTACAAAGAAGGCCAAGGTCGAGGAACGTCAGACTAGAGTTGATCAATCGATAAAAACACACAATTTCGCCAAACAAGTCGAGATTATACTACCTTCCTCAAGCTACAATAAGGATCTTGAGAGGCTGTTAGTTGGCCCTGAGCCCATTCTATTTTTTAGAGTCAGATGTCCATTGAAGTTGTTCTTGCAAGGCGATTTCATGGACCTTTTCATCAAGAAGAACAGTTGTTTGGTCATCTCAGAGACTAAGATAGATCACGAAGACACATTTGCAATCAGCAACGGAACTTTACACATTTCACTTACAAAAGAATCATTCGAGAGAGCAGGGCTCACTTCAAATTTCAAAAAGCCCAAAAGCAGGGATATAAATACCAAATACAGAACTAGTTTTGACCTGCGGAGTCCAAAAAGCATCAAAGGCCAGTCTAATTTGTTCGATCGGTTGTTATGGGCTGCTGATAACACGCTAAATAAAGATGTGGATTTTGCTTTCACATTGACAGATTCAACAGGAAACCCAATCGGATATGCTTCTAAAGATATGGACAAAGTGTTGGAGGGGTTCAAGGAGTTTAACCTCCACAAGAGCTACGTCAATTGCACAACAACGGTTTATGAGGACATTACAGCTGCAATTCCTAGGTTTGCTCTGCCAAAAGACTATCAACCTGAACCCCCCATTGCCGACAAATCTTTATTTGACCCTCACAAATTTGATCTAGAAGTGCTGCAGGAATGGGGATCGAACTTACATGAATGGCTTGGGTTGGTTTCTCTTGGGTCCGATAGACTGCAAGTGGGTGACTCTGTGGACAAATATATCAGTAGCTACGAGCCAGGATTTGCCAACAATGACAAGAAAAATGAAGCCAAATCAATTACGATCGTGAAGTGGAGAGGAGGCCTTATCCCCGCTCACTTTATTTGGAATTTATGGAAACTCGTGGAGGCAACTTCCTCTTGGGTGTCACTCAATGTATATGGTGTTGAAGACTCTCCTGTGTCATGGGGTAACAGAGAACATACTGTAACCGTAAATGGAGAAAACAACTACCAAGCAGTGAAGCTTGCTGAAGACGATCATTATTTATTATTGGAAATACTGGATGGTGGTGATCCCTGATCTTGCCAGTATTTAATGTTATACAAGGAAACAAAAAAAAAAGAAGAAAACGACCAAATGTATTAAAATAAATATACACTTATTTTTTTCATGTACAGATATATTTTAAAAGCTAGTACTTGAAAACTTGGTCCTTGGTAAAGCCAATATCTTTTAAGGCGCCCGTAAGTTCACCTTGGTCGGCAGGTGAAGCTTTAGGACCAGAAATAGCCTTGTATAACGGAGGAGGACCGCAAACAAACACCTTCACATTGTTCTCGCTTGGTTTAAACAATGTCTTCTCAAGGAACTCCTTAGTGATGAATCCAACATTTCCCTTCCACGTATCGGGGTTCTTAGCCTTATCAATAAAAAAGTGAACCTTGAGTTGTGATGAAAATTTCTTTTCAAGCTCTTCCAACTCTTTTCGGAGTAAAATATCGTCTTCACTAATGTTACCATAGTAAAGCGTGATCTTGGTCTTGTCGTCAGGGTTACTGGTTATGCCATGGATCAATTGGTACAGAGGGGTGATACCAGAACCGCCGCCAATGAGACCAATCTGATCATGTTTGTTGGGGGTCCAAGGATACTTGGGAATTGGACCTTTGAATGAGACAGCATCACCCTTTGAGAGACCAAAGATATGGTTACCAAATTTACCAGTCTCATAGCGCTTGATAATAAGTTTAAACTCTCCAGGAGTCTTGAGATCAGAAACTGGCGTGTAGGGTCTGATAACGGGCGAGCCCTTTTCAGTAATGTACTTGGCCAGAAGACAAGAAGTATAAGTGAGACCTAGAACATTGTCCTTGGGAAGATCAAAAGTGAATTCTTTAACGTTGTGTGAAAGCGTTTCAATATTCTTCAACTTGAAATCAACCCATTGGTCGTCACCCTTAAGAGCAGCGTTGTTTTCTAGTGCGATTTTAGAGGAATTTGAAAAGTAGAGGTAACCAGCGGTCGTAGTGACTCCGATGGTTGCGGTTGCGACCCAAGGATTGAAGCCCATACCAGCTTTAGAAGAAGCAGGTGTAACCCTTTTCAATTGCTGCAAAACGTTGTTATAAAAAGTGTTTCTGATGGGATGAATCATTGTGAGAAATGTGAGCCTGAAAAGCGATAATGGGTAGAATCCTTTAATGTGAATATTGGGGAGTATTTGTCCATTTTATATAAAGGTAGAATAAACTTCAATTTATTGAGCCTGACACCAGTCAAGTAGGATGATAATATACTTGCTCTTATTTCACTAGGTCGCTACCATGTACTAACAGTTATCACTTATTACAAATAAGGGCTCATCACATCAGAAATAGACGCCATGAAACCTGCATCTATATGAGCGCAAGATGGCAATTAATCTGAAGTATAGACTTTTAGAATACGTCATGTTGACAAGTACTTAGAGGTTACTTCTTTCATGACCTTTTTTTTTTTATTTGCTTGTTGTTGTTTTTCAATAAAGTTCATAAGACTAGCAACACTCCATCATGAATGGTTTGATTTTAACAAACCTCCCTGAATGCAACGCTAAGATCTGAGAAATCCACTAGATCTTATCCTTGGAAACGGCAAGAATTGGGTGCTGCTACTTGACAGATTATGAGGTATTTATAACCCCAAAGACATGATAATATTTATTTATGTCATACTTGAGTCAAATTGAAAACATATTATTGTCGTGAATTGGCTTTTGTCTTGCTACAAGAATCTTGACTTTTAACGACCTGAAGGCTTTATTGCCTTGTCAATTCTAATCCAATTTAGCTCGAGTTCACGTTTATGTTCAATGAAGGTCAATGCTTGCAGCAATTGGGAGCTCTGGTACGCAATTTACTCAGCGGTATGAAATTTTCTGTAAGCCCTAACCCACATCACCGAGTCGAAGGACTAGCACACCTTTTGATCAGTGAGAGACCGTCTAATTCAGATCGCGAAATCTACAAAATCCAGGCTCGACTAGCATCAATAGCATCTCAATAAATACTATTCGAAATGACTGAAGCAGCATTAGAAGAAAAACCACAGCCTTTATCTGACGATGAAATTGAAAAACTTCGCTCTTTCTCTCGTACGCAGCGGTTTGGCATGTCTCCGATCCCCAGAGTTGCGCTTACTGTGATGGCAGGATCAACATATGGCTTTCTGTCCGGTTTCCACGGTACTTTCAAGGCTGCGGGTCTGCAGTATTTAGCACAAAATGCACATCGACTTCCAACTACCAAGGGTGGTTGGTACTTCTACCATAAAAGAAAAAATTACGTTGTCTTAAAGGCTGCGTTAGGCAGCGGCATTAAGGGCGCTTTGAAATTTGGAGGTGGTGCTGGTTTGTATTTTGGCTCTGAAGCTGCGTTGGATTACTTGCGTGGTGATGAATATATTGACTTCCTGTCGACTACTGCATCAGCCACTACTCTTGGTCTATTGTACAGCGTTACCAAGATTCAGGGTCGCCGGGCTAAGATTCTCGGAGTGAGAAATGCATTCTGTTTCGGTCTGATTACAGGATTAATACAGGATGGACTACGGTATCTGCGAGGAAATCATGTCTGGTATGTTAACAGATTTATAGAATGATTTTTTTACCAGAAAATCATGTTTTTGTATATAGTTCATTGAAGAGTTTTTATCGTTATTATTTATTCATCATCACTTTCTGAGTCGCTTGACTCAATATCCTCCAATTCTGGTAAAGGAACTGTCAACGTACAAGCAATACCAGTGATGTCATCTAACTGCTTTCCCGCATCATGATGCTCCGAAAAGATCATAACGGTGCCGCCAGTATTCTTCACCGTTTCAGCCATTTGAATGTAATGACGTCTCTCATTAACATCTGCACTCTTGTATAGTCTATTGCTGATCAGGAGAGTGTCAACAGCAGCATAATCAACAGCAGCGGAAACATGTTTAGGGCCGTACCAAGCACGGTTGGGGTTGTTGTTCAGCATATCAAAGAATTTGTCCAAGTAAGCGGTCTGGCTTGCGTACTTTGTACTTTTCAGGCGTTCTTGAACCTCGGGGGTTCTCATAGCTTCATTCAAACCTTGCAGGTATCCATTCGACGAACTGACGACCAGGAATTTATCCTTAGACTGTAGAATAGTCTTGTCACCAGCAGAAGCAGCCGTTCGCAACGCGTAGTCGTAGAAGCCGCGAGCTGTAAAGCCGGGAGACGCAAGAATAATAGCTTTGATTGAATCAAAGTTGAATTTGGATACCATTGCTGCGTAAACATGCTTGTAAAAACGTTCAATTCCTCTTTCTCTATTCTTGCCTTCTGCCGCAGCAACAGCTTTACGAGGAACTGAAATCTCAATCTTTGCCTGAAGATGCGTCATATTCTCTGTGATAAGACAAACATGGGCAACTCCTTCTTGCATAACAATAGCACCAACTTCAGCCTTGAGAGTTGGATCAGTGGCTTTTCGAATTTCATCAATGTCCTTGGTGTCCCATTTATCTTTGTAGAGCGTGAATGGCTTGTTGATTTCTAAATCAGCAGAATGATGGGAACCTAACGTGACATCTTCCTGCTCACTGACAATAGTACCTGCAATACGAATAGATCCACCGTAAGGGTTCTCCAATTCACACTTCTGGACCCTAATGCGAAGTCGTAAGAGTTTCTTGATAGTGTCTTTTCCCTTGATGATTTTTCTGTAAGACATTGATTCAACCTCATCATCAGGTTCCATAATATTGTAAACAGTCCAAAGATCCTCTGAGTCTTCCATAACCATACTGAGATATCCATTAGCGGTCCTCTTGTCAATAGCTATTTTGTTGATTTTCATGGTGAAAGTGGCTTGTGCAGGTGAAAGGCTAGAATATTAATCGTCCAAAAAAGAATAGTAAACAAAAGGGAACGAAATTGAAATAAATATATATATTAAGCTGATGAAAGAGTCGTTCAGAATTAAGGTCGGTGCTTTGGAAATGGATGTAAAAGAAAAGAGCAGAATGGTAAATTGAAGCTGGTGATGGGCGTAAAAAAAAAAAGAAAAAAAAAAAAAAAAAAAAAAAAAAAAAAAAAAAAGAAAAAGAAAAAAGCAATGGTAAAAGCGTCTTAAAATCTAAATCTGTTGGCTCAAAGCTCAAAGCGTTATAAGTCAAACTACATACTAGCCTGTATACTCCCGTGTACTTCTGACAGTACTCCCTACTTGACCTTTTACAGATAAATAAATAGATAATCGGTTTATTGTACTTACATCGAATAGTTACAATTGGCGCTTTATTAAACACATGTATTTTTTTTCTAATTAATTTAATATATCTAGTTCCTGGATCCAAAGAAACTGATTATCTATCTATCTATCTACTTTCTGGCTCTACCATTTGGACTCTTGAGCGATTTTGCCTTAGTCCTAAGTCTCGATCGTGGTACCTTATACGTAGACAGCTTAAACAGCCACCGGCCGAAACCCCTGAAATTTTTAGGGAGACAGAAAAACTATCTCAACCGTTTTTAAAATCTTTTCTTCTTATTCACCCTTCTCTTCATTACCATCCCTCACAATGGCAAATTACGTCCAGCAACGTCACCAGCGCACGCATAGTAGGCACAGCTCTATCTATGACCAGCTTCTTCCTGCGGAGAGGGCAGCATCCCCTGCTATGAATCAGCATATTGGTGCAGGCTTTACGGTTCCAAACAACATTGGCTTGGGACAATCTCTTCCAGTTGCAGCCCCAAAACAGCCAACTGTCTACTCTAGCTTCGACAAGGAACTATACCTCTACTTGACAAACCCAGCCAACTCTGGCGACTACGAAGCTGCTTACAATGAGCTTTTGCAAGAGGTTAATGAATCAAAAATTCCTCATTATTTTGCCACTACTGGCGACATGACCTTCCCTGCCACTAAGCTAACCTGTGGTGCTACCGGAGAGGAGTTTATCGAATGGAACAATGCTTTTTTGGCTATTCTTGGTCCTCTGGCCAAGGCCATGATTCGAATGACTGGCGAGGATGAGGAGGCTCAAGACGATCAACTGGAGCTGATCGACAAGGTTCTGGCTGACGAAGATAGACCTGAATATGGTGGTTACTTGAAGATGCAAGGAACATACAAATACGTCTGTTTGGTCAGAGACTACAATGCTCAGATTTTGCAACTTATTGGAGATAATGTTTCAAATGCTCTTCATAATCTATTTGTATCCACCAAGTCTGCCGCCGTTGCATACAATTTTATCAAAACAAGATTCTCTGCTAAGATTTGGACAAAATCAATTTACTCCATGGCCACCATCCCTACTCCTCCTTCGAGACATTTAGAGCAGTTTTCTATTTTGAAAGAGGGACTTATTTCAGCGAGAATTGTTCAACCCTGTGAGGTCCCTGCTATGGAGTTCACCTTCATTTCTGAATTTCTTAGATCAAGAAGGGATGTCAGAGATCATCCCCGTGTTACTGACATCTATCAGCGCCTTTTAGTCACCCATAAAAGTCAGCAATCCCTCAACTGCAAGGATATCGATATTCTCCTGATGGAAGTGGAGAATGCAGTGAGGGAAATTGCGCATGAGGAACTTCTGTCACCTTCCATGAGTGTCATTGGTTCTCCGATGTCACCGACTTTTCCTACTTCTTTTGAAACTCTTACTAAAAAGGTGAGAACAAGAGGCCGCAAGAGACGAAGTGTGCTTGGACCTGGAGGAGCAAACAACAATGGCAATGGTTCTACAAACGGAAGCAGTCCTACTACTCCCAATGGCAACAGCTACAAACCTAGCGACAAGGGATCTAATGGCAAAGAAAATTAGAGTTGATTGAATTCTGAATATCCTCGAAATATATACAAGAAACGAATTAATTAGTAAAAATGACACAAATTTGCATACAAGACGGCAATTTCAAATAGAAAGTTTTAATGACGGCAATAATGCATTACTAATGCAGAGTTCCTTTTTTTTAATCTTATTATTTGGCTTTTCATCAAAACTATTTTTATTGTCTTGGGTGAAATTTACCATGGTTTGGATCGCCAAATTAACCTCCCTGGATCGGGGCCTCCCAAATGAAGATGCCGATAAAATGAAGTCATGTGACTTCATCTGATTACATCTTCAAGTGATTCTAAATTTATTTTCTCCACTTTGTCTCATTTTGGTTGAAGATATAAATTGGTTCAGTAATATCATAGCTGCTTTCACCATTACCTTCTTATCATAAGATCTTTTATAACAATATCATATTAATACCATCAGCAATGTTAAATCTCAACTTGGATAAAGCAAATCTCTGTGCATCCTTTATTATCAACCAACTCAAGCTTCATAAACCCTCCGGTAGACCTCTGTTTGTTGGTTTCAATGGCGTCCAAGGTGTGGGTAAAACTACATTAGTCTCGCAGCTCCTCGAGATCCTTACAAACGTTCATCATTTAAAGGTTGTGGTTCTTTCAATTGATGATCTTTACCTCACGCATGCCGACCAGGTTTCTCTTGCATCGCGGTTTAAAGAAAATCCTTTGCTTCAACACCGTGGGGTGCCCGGAACTCATGACCTGGAGCTAGCGAAGACAGTAGTGCTGGAAAGCTTGCTCCACGGCAAGGCAACAAAGATTCCCATTTATGACAAAGCTTTGTTTAACGGCCAAGGTGATAGGTTGCCAGAGTCCCAGTGGCAAACCTCTGAACCAAACCCCGATGTCATTTTATTAGAAGGTTGGTGCGTGGGCTTTCAAGCCATTCCTGATAGTGATGTGGTCTCGCTTTCCAGTCAAACAAAATATGATGCTCAAGTTTTACTTCAAATGAATGAGTTTTTAAAGGACTACAAGGAACTGTTTGGTAAATTTGATGCCATGGTTCACATATCCGCTCTGGATCCCAAGAATGTCTATAGATGGCGACAACAACAGGAGTTGGAGCTGCATAGGGTTAAAGGTAAAGGAATGACCCCTGAGCAGGTTAATAAATTTGTTGATGGGTACTGGCCAGCATATGTTTTATACACGGATGGTGTAGGTCAGGGTCTCAAAGAGGGAGCCTTGCTTAAAATCACTGTTGGTGATCAAAGAGAAATTTTGAAGTCTACCATTATTTAAAGCTCTATGAATAAAATAGAATAGAACAGATACTATTTCATAAAAATCTACCATAAACTGAGCAAATATATTGATCTTGGTTTAGTGTAGTAATTAACACTGGTGAGAACAGTTAACTATTGGATTCAGGTCATATTAACGCATAAAAAGTTTGGCTGTCCTGACTACAATCCAACAGGCTCCTATGGCACAGCCGTTCATACTCCATTAGTTGATGATGCAAAGTGAAAATCGATAAATTGGCACGTAATGTATTTTCTTATCTGCCTAGAATGTAAATTACGATAACGATAATTAACCTTGACGTTCAAAATACGCACATGCTTTAAAAGGTAAAGTGGATCATGAAGGGGGTTACTGAATCTAAAGACACCCTTGATCCTGGAGATCTTCAATTAATAACTGTCGAACGGGATCTTATACACCCAGATATGCCTCGTATTGACATTGAAAAAGATGAGCACGTTAGTATTGTTAAATGTTTCTAGCTGTGGACCGATTTTTTTGCTGGACTGAAAGGTTTAAAACTAAAAGATAGAGATCCAAGAGCCAACAAAGTTCCTGTTGTTGCACCATCTGACAAATTTACTGTCAAGGTAATTTCAGATCAGTCGTACGGGGGATGACAATTTGGTAAAACATTAACAAACTATGCCATTAAGCTAACAATCATTTGAGTAGACGCGGTAGTAATTCAAGAAACTTCACCACTGTTTCAGTTCACTTTTTGCTTTGAAAGAAAACACTAAGGTAAAGTTTTTGGGCATTTATCTCAAGTACCTATGCCCAGACTCGTAGACGTTGTAGTTGCTCAGGGAAAAATCAAAAGATTGAGGCTAACCGCAATCATAACTATGGTTTCTTTCTGAGGCACTCGCTCTCTAAAAGTATGGTTTCAGGGCATCTTGTTCAGTTCCCAACTACCATTCTTCACTAACTGTCAGAAAGTCTTTTTTTTTTTTTGGCGATGACACTCCGAAGAAAACTTTGTTGCAAATGTCCCATATAATTATAGTCCAGATCTGGTGACTTTGTAAAAGTTGTCTTTGATATCGACATTATATTCTGATCATTAAGCTTTTCTTATGTGATCTTATATTCTTAGTTTAAGGCCGCTGGAAATATCAGCTATTTTCTAAGATTTCGTGGTTTCATATTTCTTCCACAACAATCTGCTGTTTTAGAAGAGCTTCTAAGTAGATATCTCCTGACGAGTCAAATGGAAAGGTAGCTTCAAATGCGTGTCTTTTGCCATTGCCTACTATCTTTTAATCCTTTTCATGATTGAGTTACTCGGATTGACACCTATAAATGCGTTCAAAGTGAAACGCTGGTTAACCTTCTCTGCTCAATTACTAAAAGATGATATTTCTATCTTTCATTGCAGGATGTATGCCTCAGCTGGTTTGAAAGCTCCTAGACCACTTACCAAGGCAACTTTCTGAGCTACCTTAAGATTGTTATTATTGTTTCTTAAGTTCTTCTGATACCACACCAAGTTTCTTTAGGTCTTATCTGGTTTTACGCAAGAGACATAGTTTCTTCATGTTTTGATATGTGATGTCTTTAAAGACACCACCCAGTCTATTGCCCTGACTGTCTTTTTTTCTTTTACTTTTGAAATCAAATTTAAAGCATTCTCCACAAAATATAGTTAGCTTTTGAAAGCAATTTCTAATTATTTCAAGATACTATTAGACAATTCTTTTAGGACCTTCTCTTTAGATAACAAGTTTTCTTTTTCATCTTCTCGCCTTCTCCTCATAGGTGAAAGTAATGTCAATAATTGCTAAGTATAATTATGAATAAACCTCACACCCAAAACCATTTAAGTAGTGAAAAAGCTTACCTGGAAATAGTCTATTTATAGAAAGAAATTGAAAAGCTAAATTGAAGACGTTTACAAAAGCCATTCAAATGGAATGCATTGGTTATAAATCTCAATCATCCGATAGCCTTCATTAAGAACATGCTTCCCATAATTTGAATAAGCCGTCACGAGTGCATATATTTCATGAAGATCTTGTAAATTATTTTATATAAGGTCTATTAACAAGCAAAGTCTCTACTACGTGTGTGACCAGCTAAAGCCAGTTGAACAGTTACCACGCGATAGTCTTTTGAATTTAATATTGTTCTGAGGCTTTATCAACTGATAGTTTTAAAAGAAAATTTTTGCAGAACTGAAAATATAAACATAAGATAAAGTTTTGTTTCATTGAATTGATATTAACATATCTGTAAAGATCTTTTTTTATTGTTTAATATATCACTATGAAAGGTGCATTTTATGATTTCTAGGTCCACCTTTTTTTTGACCTGAAAAAAAGAATGACCTACGAAGTGTTTTGCTAGCGTGTGCGGCTGTGTTAATTTTTGGAGTTTGTTTTGGGATAAATAAACGAGAACCACAGTTCCTCCATATTTGATCTTATTTTTTCTCTTCCCGCCCTCTATACAACTATCAACCACCAGCACTGTAACGAAGTACTACGTCTAAGCATTACATTAAGCTATTATAAAAGTTATATTATTTAATAAATCATTATTCATATTTTGTTAATTCCAGGCCTGGTAAGAAACAAATTAAGTTGTGGCGTACTACACCGACAAATATACTAGCTGTCATGGTACCTTCTTCGCCTTGCTATGCAGTTCATCATTAACAGGAAGAACCTCAATGTACAACACATATTTTTTTACTATAATAGTATTTATTGACTCATGTTTTATGCTAGTTGTCTGATTAATGCTGATTAGTGTGTATTGATTTTTTTGTTGCAACCTCTTCCATTTTCTAGCCTCTATGTTTCAGCCAGGCGATTACTTTCAGCATGTTCATGACTCTCCTTGCAAAAGTCATTTCTCAATCCTCAACTATGATTAAGTATTGTAAGTGATTAATTTTGAGATTCTAAAGCTAATTAACAAACACAACAAAACAAGAAAGTGACAGCTAAACTCCTAAAGTTCAATAGGAAGAGAATATGATATCTGACATCAGCTTTGTCTTAGCATAGACACAGAAATTTGTCGCCATCGACACAGCACAGCTGACACCAGCATTTACCTTAGCAATTGAGCCTCTATCATATCAAATATTTCAGTAATTTGTCTGTTTTAATTTTGATACCTGAGCACAGGTGTCTTCTAGGGATCATACTTCCTATCTAGTATTTTTTTTTTTTCAAACCATTGCACACGTACCAGTCGCACTATCAAAAGTTTTCTGATGCAAGGCAGAATTTGCGGAACATCAATTATGAGAGACATAGCGCTATCATGCGTAGCAATAAGGGATCCAATTAGAGGTTTTGGTGCTACGGGAACCTCTCCAGGCACTATTCCTTAAATTTAGATTAGTCTTAACATATTTCTTCACACCATAAGGGGGGCATCGTCAGAAGGGACATCGTCAGAAGGGACATCGTCAGAAGGGGTCAGAAGGGGTCAGAAGGGGTCAGAAGGGGTCAGAAGGGGTCAGAAGGGGTCAGAAGGGGTCAGAAGGGGTCAGAAGGGGTCAGA
>Ga0160505_100480_pt1 | contig 22915 bp, 13 predicted proteins | sample DIDeMG_FD_108225 | JGI IMG/M metagenome (GOLD analysis project Ga0160505, IMG submission 108225) | Enriched chicken feces microbial communities from UW Madison campus, WI, USA - DID2874_E49_Stillage MG | ecosystem: Host-associated > Birds > Digestive system > Large intestine > Fecal ... | reverse complement strand
CTTCTTCGCAGAATGAATTTAACATGAGTACACTCTCTATACCTGTTCACTATCTGTCTTCCCTCATACACAACTACGCGTCTCACCAAATCATCATCTCCACCTTTCTTTCTAGTCATGTCCAGCACAAGACCAGACCTTAAGTTTTCAGACACCGTGGATGAACGCCTGTTCTACCGCAAGTTTCTGAACCTTCCACCAAAGGACCTGCAAAATATTGTCAGGGTGGTCGATCATAAAGACTACTTCTCCGCCTTAGGTGACGATGCTAACTTGGTGGCTGAGGCCATTTATAAAACACTGCTGGTCTTGAAAACAGCCAATTCTACCGTCTATGTCACCATCTCCCCACAAGTGTTCGCTTCCTTGGCCCGGTATTGTTTAGTTGACAACTCTTACAAACTTGAAGTTTACAACAAACAGTTCCAATTGCTCTTGACAGCCACTCCCGGAAACTTGGAGCCATTATCGCTCGAGTATGGCATTGACTTGGAGTCAATGCTCCGTGATGCCCTGACACCAATGGTGGCAAGTATGAAGTTTGTATCAAATGCATCGCTGAAGAAGGTGGGTGTATGCTTAGTGGACTTGCTGAACAAAGCCATCCAGGTTTGTGAATTCGATGATAACGATTTATTTTCCAACTTGGAGCTGTTATTCTTGCAAGTTAATGTCAAGGAAGTCATAGTTCCGCTGTCATATAATCCCGAGAACAGTGATGGAGCTTCAGCTGACGTTATTAAGCTTTTCCAGGTTTTAAAGAAGATTGGTTCTCTAGTCATTGGCTCTGTCAAACCATCATTGTATTCCACCAAGGACATTGATCAAGATTTGACCAAAATTGTCACCTCTGACTCGATTGACCCCGATGCTACCAACAATATCGAGTTAGTGTTGGCTTCCAAGGGTATCAACTCTTCTGAGTACTCGTTATCACTTTCGTGTTGCAATTCGCTCATTCATTACCTAAACTTGCTTGGAGATGACTCACCCTCCTTTTCGATTGACAAGTACAACCTTTCCACATACATGAAGTTGGACTCATCTACTATGAAAGCTCTCAACATCTTCCCACAATCCAGTTCTGTGATTGGATCTAAACTGGCTACTGTGACCTCCATATTCGAGCTTTTGAACAAATGCAAAACGGCTGCTGGCACCAGATTGCTTTCTCAGTGGCTTAAGCAACCACTTACGGACTTGCAAGCCATCTTGGATCGTCAGGCGTTGGTTGGTCATTTTATTTCCGATACTAGCTTGCGTGTATTCGTTTCACAAGAATGGCTCTCTCAGGTTCCTGATGTAAAAAGATTGCTCAAAAAAATTTCGAATGGTGTGAAAAGAGCCAGTGGTAATGAGAACAAGAAATTGGAAGATGTGGTGCGTTTGTACCAACTTGTTACTATCTTGCCTGAATTGATGAATATGCTTCAGATGTCGGTCGAAGATTGCAAGGATACTCATATTCAGTCGTTGTTGAAGGAGTACTGGTTGGAGCCAGTCTCAAAGGACCATACTTCATTGCTCAAATATCAAGAATTGGTCGAAACTACCATTGATCTATCACCTTTGGACAGTCTGTCTTCATACGATCTTTTGCACAAGGACTTCAACATTCGTCCTGAGTTTGATGAGTCTCTCATTGTCATCAACAACAACTTACAGAGTACTTCGGACAAGATCAAGAAGACCCACCAAGAAGTGGCCGATGACTTGAACATCGATATCGAGAAGAAATTGAAATTGGAAAAGCACCAGATTCATGGTTGGTGTTTCAGAGTGACTCGTATTGACTCGTCTATCTTGAGAAACACAGGAGACAAGTATATCGAACTTCAAACGGTCAAGGCAGGAGTTTTTTTCACAACTAAGAAGTTGAGAGCTTTATCTCAACAGTACATGGATTATTCCAGCGAGTACAACTCGAAGCAGAAAGAATTGATCAAAGAGATTCTTTCGATCACTGTTACTTACCAATCTGTATTCTTGCGGTTATCATTGGCATTAAGCACCTTGGACATTCTTTCAGCATTCGCCAATGTGGCTATTTTTGCTCCTACTCCCCTTGTGAAGCCAAAATTGCATGCAATGGCTGAAGAAACGGATAATGTTGCTTTCAGTGAGAGACGCATAAAGTTGAAGGATGCTAGACATCCAGTACTCGAGGTTCAGGACGATGTTAACTTCATTGCTAATGATGTTGAACTTGCCAATGAAGGTGGAAGTCCTTTCGTTATTATTACAGGCCCCAACATGGGAGGTAAATCCACGTATATCAGACAAGTTGGAGTCATTGCATTAATGAGTCAGATTGGAAGCTACATTCCATGCGAGGAAAGTGAAGAGGCTCCAGAGTTACCAGTTTTTGATGCCATTTTGTCTCGTGTGGGTGCTGGAGATTCGCAATTAAAGGGCCTTTCTACATTCATGATCGAAATGCTAGAAACTTCGCTGATTTTGGCTACTGCCACTCAAAATTCGTTGATTATTATTGACGAGTTAGGACGAGGTACCAGTACTTATGATGGTTTCGGCTTGGCATGGTCTATTAGTGAACATTTGATTACCTCCAAGAGGTGCTTTACTTTGTTCGCAACGCATTTCCATGAATTGACCAAGTTGGCAGAGAAATATGAAGGAAAGGTGCAGAATTTGCACGTTGTCGCCCATATTGAGAAGAATGACGAACAGAAGGAGGAAGATGATATCACATTGATGTACAGGGTCGAACCAGGAATCTCGGACAAGTCTTTTGGTATTCATGTTGCAGAGTTAGTGAAGTTTCCTACCAAGATCATCAACATGGCCAAGAGAAAGGCATCAGAGCTCCAGCACATTAATGTGGGATCAGATATTGATCCGTACGTTAACGGTAAAAGAACCAAATGCTCGAATGAGGAAGTCAGCATTGGTGTGGATAAATTGAAACAAATCCTTCTTTCTTGGAAGGAGCAGTGCGTCGACCCTAAGACACAACAATGTAAAGTATCATCAGCTGAAGCAATTGAGACGTTGAGGGGATTGGTTGATGGCCAGTACAAGCATGACGCTACTAGCGATAAATTTATTCAGGAAGTTCTCAGCATGCTCTAATTTGAAAGTCAATGAATAATCCTCTAATTGAAAGTTAATAAATGATTCTAGAGATTGCGATAATGTTAACGATCTTTCTTAGATCTGGCAGCTAACTTGAATGCTTGTAAACCAGCTTCATCCTTCAAAACCACCACAGGCAAACCGTATTTCCATTCAAAAGAATAGAACTTGTTGGTGCCAGTCAACCAGCAATGCAAATACTCCTCGTACACCAAGTAGAAGTAAACACCAGTTCCGGTTAAAATATGCCACCATCCATGTCCCTCTAAAATAAATCCATAAGGAATGCCCCATTCTCTTCTTGTTGCTCTTGCTTGAGGGCAGAAATGAATATCGACATTCCACAAGAAATAGCCCAAGAGGAAAATGGAGACGCCAAAAATCATAGTCCGGTTCAATTGCTTCAATGCCGCCTTATCGTGAATATTATTGTGTGCCAATCTTGCACTTTGGAAGATGATTCCCGCGTTAAGCAAAGCATATGCTGCTTGGTGGATGGTAGGATTCTTGAAGTGCAAGTAGATCACGGTAAGGAGATTGGCAGCAAAGAAAATCGAGAGCCCCACTATCACCGATCCCTTTGTAGACTTTGACTGTGAGAAAACACTCCAGAATGGGATGCATGTAGCATAGATCATTGGAAGCTCATCTAATAGCTGGTACTCATATTTAAGCGTCATGTGGAACAACCACAGGCCGATTCCCACAAGCAAGAAGCCTAGAGCCGACAAAATGAAGCGAAGATCTAATTTGTTTGTGTAACCGTGGTAAATAGCAAATGAAGCCAACGCAATGAAGCACGAGTTGGTAACCGTGTTCAAAGCCTCTGCAATGTAACTAGATACCACATAATTCTCTTCGCACCAATCGATGGTGGAAGTGGGTATTCCCCAGTAGCCATGCTCTTGCTCAGCAGGGTAAGGAATGGCAAACGGAAGCATGGTTTGAAAAAAGAACTTCTCTGAGAATTTGAAAAGCAGTTTCTAATGGCGAAATCTCAATTAGCAAGGTCACTGATATATATTGGAACGACCCTGCATGCGGCGATCGGCTACAACGGGAATATGGTGTGGCATTGGAGTTGGAAAAAATTGATCTAAACTGGCTGATAGTAAACTATTGATGAAGATGTCTCTTGTGGATAGCTCCACTTTTATTTCATCAAGAATTGACAACCTTTTCTCAGTGATGGTAGTTGGGAGTACGTTTTAACCTCGGCACTTGAATGTACTGTAATGCACTACTACGAGTCTCGCCACGTCAGGTAGGACATGCGAGCAGAGGACGGGGTCATGGAAATGTAGCAAAATTCATACATTGGGTGGCTCTTATTCATATAATTAGTTTCAATTGAAGTCAACTTTTGATTGTCCTCCACCTGGAAGCCCCGGATCAACATATCCACGGGGTAATCGGTCACAATAATCAATGGAGTGTATGAAGATAAGCCATGATAAGTGTTGCGAAATGCGAGGGTATGAATGACGATACAAACAACGGAATATTGAGAAATTAGGTGACTGTTAAACGAATACGATTGACGGAATTTGAAGATTTTACAAGCTGTGCATAAAACAGGATCAGAACACATTGAAATCTCGAATGCATTTTCATCGTTCGTAGAGTCTATGTTCTTATGTACTATGCATCCAGCCATTCCAACCAACACTCATCAAAATATGGTCTGGTGGTGTAGGCATCCACCATGGTCATCATGCTCTCATCAGTAGACGATTTCATGTAGTGAGAGCCAATTTCGATCTTGTTGCCAACTTTCGCGTCGGTCTCCACTACATCACACCAGTCCCGGCAGATATCCGAAGTGAACTTCCAATACAAATTGGCCAATGCCAACTTCATCTCAATAACTGCGATGTTCATCCCCAAACACATGCGGATTCCTTTTCCGAATGGCATCATGTACCGTTGCATGTTGGTCATACGAGCTTTGTACTCAAATTCACTCTCATTTTCCTTCTGGAGCCATCTCTCAGGTATCCAGAGATCAGCCATTTCGAACACAGACTCCACTCTATGCATCGAGTATGGTTGGCACGAGATTTGAGTACCAACGGGTAATTCCACCAGTACTGCGTCCTTGTCTCCAACCTTCACCACGTATGGCTTATCGGTCACTCTAGGTTCAGAACCTGGAATGGAGGTGTGAACTCTGGAGTTTTCTTGCATCAATGCCTCTAAATATGGGAGCTTATCCACAACTTCTAAGTCACTGATTATATCGTTCACCAGTTTCGAAACTCCAAAAGCCTCCACAAGCTCTTGGCGCAATCTTGCTTGCCTAAATCTATTGGCAGGTCTTGAAAGCTCGTAGCACATGTATGTCAATTGGATTGCAGTGGTTTCATGGCCAGCAAAGATATTGTCACTGAGAAAGGTATAAGCATACTTTCCTTTGTAACCGTTCTTCTTGAAGGTCTCCAATGTGGTCATGTTCTCACCATCCCTGAGCTTAGGTACATTTTCCTCTGCCTTGGCGTACAAATTCAATTGCCATTCCTCTATCTGTTTGGATGCCTCGCGGATAGCTTCACCAGCGGCCCAGTCCCAGAAGCGAGGCATCAAGGTGGTCCAGAAAACCATTCCTGCTTGCATTCTGTGTGGAACAAGAATGTCTCTCTTCTCAGCACTCAACAATAAGTGGGTTCCATTTTCCATACCGAGTTCAAAGGCAGACACAACATCCATGGCCAAAGCTCCGAAAAGGGAATACACGTCAATTCCCAAATGCGACTTCTTGTTGTTCTGGTTGAACCACTTGCCTGACCCCAACGCATGACCCTTTCCGTGCTCATTCAAAGCCAGCCTAGCATTGCGCAAATCAGGTTCTTTGCCGGTGACAGAAGAGTTGTAGACTGTTTGGATGAGATGACCAACCTTCTCGATGACATTCTGCCGAGATGAATTCTTTGGGTTGAACACAGCAGTCTTGGAATACAAGTTCTGCACCAACCGTTTGTACTTAACATGTCTGTCATTCTCCAATGAAGCGAAGATGTTATCTTTGAAGCCATGATTTCTGAAATTCTCATAGAATTTGTGCTTGGGCATGTTCTTGACGTAGATATCGTTGATGAACTTGGGGTCTCCATTGCAAGACACAGCTGTAGGCGAAAGAATCACCACATTGCCGTACTTGGCATGCAAGTTGTGGATGATCTCGATCCATTTGTGTCTTCTCTGTGCATCCAATGAGGGAATATGGGAGATTCGATGGAGGTAGGGACCTGGAATGTGTCTTAGTGGAGATAAGAAGAATGGATATAAAACCAACTTATAGATTGCGAGGGAGATTGCCAGGACTACAAGAACAAACGTCTGATTATCTGCGATCCAGCGCATGGCTGCAACGACGACGTCGGCCAACATGCTAGCTATGAGAAGTTACAGAGTTGAGAGTGTAGAAATGTGGGTAACACGATTGGTCTATATAGGGCAGGAAATTCCGCGTGGATAAGCAGATCGAGATATGAATTCCGTGCGACAAGGTAGGAGCTAAATTCCGCTTCTAGTGAGACACACCAATTGCATAGGGTTCGTGGTGGCACACCATTAGAGGAAGGATAATTTCACGAATGTGGAAATGGCAGGCGAGAGAATTTGGAGTATATGTGAGTCTGGCTGTAAACTGGGACAAACTGGGATTATTATTGAGCGGAATTACGCAGAATAGGTCTAACGCGCTAAGACTAAAGAATTGGAATGAGAGACAGAACGATTGGATAATGTAGGGAAAAGGAACCATCTAACGAATTGAGAGCTGAAATTAAAAGGAAATAAGAGAAAAAAAGATCGAAGACAAAGCAGATGGTATTGTACGACAGACGGAATACTTTCGGAACAATAAATAATCTAATCATTGATGTCCGTTATTATATCATGAATATATGACCAAGAAAGGCAACAAGCGCACTCTAGTTATACTACAATAGCATTTAGTAATGGACTCTCCAATGATACAATAGAATATCAGATCATGGGCTATAATTGGTGCAATCAGATATTTAATCTTTTTTTGAATGCAGCTCATCTAATTTTGGTTCAAATTCCTCACTTCACCAACGGTCTTCAGAAATTCTATTGCAAAATGTACCCAAGAACCATATTCACTGGTCTCATAGTAAAGCTTCAACTTTCTCCAATCGAAAACTATCGCTTCTATACTACTCACATCAGATTCTGAATATCATTTACTTCCCTACCATAACTATTCTACAATCAGACACTAAGACCCCCATTCAATTCCTATAAATAATCAGTGTGCTGCGTTCATATACTTTGTGAAACGTCCTGTCTGGTGAATACCACACTCAGTCTTTGCCTGACCCTTCCATCTACCTGCTCTCTCATCCTCTCCATCAGCAACAGGAACAGTGGAGTGCCAGTCTCCAATGGACTTGTACCCCAAATCAAGCAACTCATTGTATGGCACATCGTTCTCATCAATGTACTTCTTAACCATGTCAAAGTCCCAGTTCCACAATGGGTTGATCTTGATGATTCCACTGCTCTCCTCCAATTCAATCACTGGCAAAGAGGCACGGGCTGCACCCTGACTCTTTCTTCTGCCAGTGAGAACTGCATTGACTCGAAGTTCTTTGTATGCTCTTTGTGCAGGCTCCACCTTCACCAAGAAGTCGTAGAGGTGGTCGTCAACATCCCACAACGAGTCGCCGTGTTTTTTGGCAAATTCAGACTCGGTCTTAGTGCCCACAGGCGTGTAAATGTGCAATTTTGGGTTGTATTTTTCTTTCACCTGGTTAATCAAGTCGTAGGTCTGAGGGAAATGGTGCAACGTGTCGATGAAAATTAAGTCAACAGACTTGGTCTTCGAGATCATATCCAAAATCACCAACCCAGTAAGTCCGAAAGCGGTGGTTTGGTACAAGTTTGGAAAAGTGATTGCTGCCCACGTTAATAGTTCTGGCGCAGAAAGCTCAGTGAGCGTTTTGTTCAAATGATCAATGTGTTCTTTGGTAAGAGTAAGCATCGTTGAAGAATTGAATTTAGAGCTGAAAGACCACAATCGACTTATATATCAAGAAGAAAAAGGACTGCTAGAGAAGGAATTAGTAATGGAACACATTTTTTGGATATGGCGGTAGTCACGTGAGCTTACGTATTTTTTTTTTTGCTATTAGTTTTGGCTGCTAAAAAAGAAATGCGACTTTGCAGCCAAATCTAGGTAAACACCCGTACCTCTACAAGGGAAAAATTCAAGAACAGGAAAAGAAATCCAAGAATCAAAAATCTGTACATCAAACAAAGACACCAGTACATCTCGGGGTGAACCCTAACACCCATCCCTCCGGAGTAAAAAATATGTACAGGATAGGGTTTTTTCCACGGATCACAGTCGATGACACATCCGTACATTTTGGAGTACTGGTTGGGCGGGCTCAATGTCTTATTTGCACGAGCTTCGCATCTGTACCCCTCGTAATAACGCGCAAGCCAACAATTGAAGAAGTTGTTGACATGCATCTTATTGCATGATATCCTTATTTGCAAGACTTGTCGAACACGTCAGTTATGTCAAATAGTCATGACATTTCCGTATAGGGCAATACTTTAAGCATCATCTGACATATTCACTCTGAGAAAGCTGTGCGAAGACGGAAAGAAGCACGTGTGTATTTCACTGGTACATGAGGCGCCACTGAGCCTTGTAAGGGACTACGATACATCATGTTTAGCAGCTCCTGGTTTGCATAATCATCAAAAACAACTGATAGTAAAAAAAGTCACAATTTCACCTGCAACTCACCTTAATTTCGTGGCTATGTCCCCATATTTCGGAACTTTCTAAGGTTTCCGGATACAATATCGTTTGACTTGGGATAGATTCTGCGCAGGAATATTCCTAGAATTTACTTGGGATCTACAGATGGAATCACTTGCTGGAAAATAAGTGTTCCACGGAGTTGAAATTTGAAACCAGAATAAAAAACAAAACAAAAGAAAAGATCCATTGATAATTTCGGGTGCGGGGATCACTGTGAAAACAATAGAACGCAGAGTCTGTTGATGCGACATCCCGGGAAAGACGTAAACGATCCCCGATGTAACCGCTGCCGATGAGACTCTAGAATAGGGGTGGGGACAACGTCGTTTGACACTAGAAGAACATGCGTGAGAGGCAATATCTAGTGCTGGGCCTATAATTTCTCGGCATCAACTACCGTGGAGGGCAACATTTGTGATGTCATGATCAGAATTACCACATACTCTTTAACTACGAGGATTTCGTAAGTCGCACTTCGCCAAATATCATGCAGGACGTGTGGGTCATTACCGTCTATGGCCAGGCCGGTGCAACGTTGAAGTTCAACAATAATTTACGAGTTCGTTGCTTGAACAGATGAATTATTTTTAAAAATGAATGATTAAAAGTAGACAGTTCAGTAGTCGAATACAAGCTTTGGACATTCATTGTAGTTAGAATGGTATCATAAAGTAACTGAGAATATTAATTGCATAAAAAGAATTTATTCAACATTGTCCCATGCAACAGTCATGATATAGCCGGGGCACCCACATCGATGGGATGCCTCTGCAGCATTGCCCTTACAAAAAATATAGTAATTGCCATTATTTGCTATCTCGTAAAATAGCTATGCCAGTGTGTAGGGACGATGAAATTAGTTATAAAGTGCCACGAGCCGATTTCGATGACATCCTTACAGATTTTGCGTAGCTTGTTTGCTTCATTTTCTTTGGCTAACTTTATACCATTCTCCACGATTCATTCTTCTGCTATTCCATATTTCACCTCTATGGTGACTCCTTCTGTCGTTAACATGACACCCACACCACAACAGCCACTCGCTCAACCATACTTGTCGAGCGAGAACTCCCAGATATCCATGGTTGAGGAGGAGGTTCTAGAGCTGTACAAGCATTACATTTCCGATATCGATGCAACATTGTCCGCAAAGATGCTACGATACAGGTCTAATGAAAGCGATGAATCTCATTACGACTTAAAGAAGTGATCAAAGCACCAATATTTGTCTGTTCAAGTTGAGATTTTAGCGTTAAAAGTTGGAAGTTGATGATTTGAAGGTTTATTGAACACTTGGAGGTTTTAGAAGTTTAAAGACGGAATTAACCATAGACCAAGCAATGGTTAGTTCAAGACATCCAAGAAATCAAGAATTCAAAAATGCATATTCCAGAAGTGGTTATGATTCAAGGTTCGATTGGCCAGCTCAATGTTGGGGGTTGTGATGTTCTCCTAATTAATGACTGTTTTCCCCAAGAGTTTGCCCGAGTCTAGAATCAAGAGAAGATTGCTACCTATTTGTTGCGCAACTATATAGTTGTTGAGATCTGTAAGTTCAGAGCTCAGTTCCTGGGCCAAAAGCAAGGGGAAAAGGGGAAACGGGGGGACTAGGCTCTGGGGTTAAATATCACTAATGTCTCAGAAGGTGCATACTTTACGCTTGGTTGTCATGGTGACGTTAAACCCCTGACTAGGTGCCCTGGGGGTCTAAGTGGCTATGCCTTATCATAAAGGTCGCAATATAACAGAAAATGTTTATCTAGGGTTGGAGACGCTAATGTTCCATTAATTATTATCATACTAATTTATAAAAACTGAAATTAACTCAAATTAACTGGAATTAACAAATTAGCTCAAATTAGCTCAAATTGACTCAAATTGACTCAAGTTGTATCATACTAGAAAAGTTTACCACTTGTAGACATGTAATTTGCTCAATAAAGCTCGATCGCTGGAAATGTACAATTCATAGTTCAATATTTAATTCTTCAAGCTCCTCCCCTAATTACCAATATTCACAATCGACTATGGATCCGTTGGTTAACAGAATGGATATGGGCAGTAGTGCACCACCTCACAGTTGCAAAATTTCGATGCTCTGGAACTGGTACACCATCGACACATGCTTTATTGCAAGAAGTTGGCACGTAAAATCCAAAGGGGGTTTTGCCGGTTCGTGTATCGGAGTGTTATTCTTAGTGATGGTCTCCCAGTGGCTCCATCGGTTTGCTAGGGAATACGATGTTGCCCTAATCACGAAGTATTCGCAACTGGACAATGTAGCCAAGGAAGCAGACAGTGAAGCTTCTTATTTGCCGATTCCCCCTCAACCAGAGTTGTACACTGTGTCTCACCGTTGGTTATGGAAGCCATTGGTAGCTGACGGAGTCAGACCTTCTACTACCGAGCACCTCATCAGAGGAGGGTTGTTTACGCTTGAGTGGGGATTATCGTATATGATCATGCTTTTGTTCATGTACTACAATGGGTACATAATTATTTCATGCATTCTTGGTGCATTCTTTGGGCGTCTTATTTTCACGTACAATGAACCCTTAAGTGGAAATTGTTTGGCTGATTCAAACGATCTGGACAAGAAGTGTTGCCGCTAATTGGGGAGAGAAGTACTGCCAGTTTAAGCGGGCCATATGCTCAATCTACTAAAATTGGCCCAGATATTTGGTGTATGCTACATGTCCTAATGACTGCCTGTCCAATTGTGGAAATCCGGGCGATACTGGTTGTGGTGCATGGCTTCAGATGCACGGCTGAACAACTTCCTACACTACCACATAAACCTAGACAAATGTCATTTGCCCGCAAGTTTGTCCGTACATTGCCCGAGCGATAAGCAAATATCAAACAATGAAAATAAATTGACATGACAAGGAAAATGTGGGAGTTTTTCGTAAAACCTTAATTGTATATGATGTGAGTGTTGCTGACTAAACGCTTGCAAGGACTGACCGTTCGGGAAGCAGCATTGTAAACAAATATTTCGAAAGTCGGGGTATCGGGAGTGGTAGGTGATTTAGATTTGAGACGAAATATGACGTTTTCTTTAGGTGACGAAGGTCACGCCCTTGGTTGTATTTGCTGAAGTGTATAAGGACTGACTATACTTTGAAGATTCATGCGTGAGAGGAAAGAAATGGATGACTTGCCCTTTAGGCCAATGAGTTGTGGTTTCTTATGTGAAAAGAGGGTATTAAGATAATTCCCACCAAGAAGATATTGTTACTACCATAATTCAGTCTGCGACAATGTTTCAGAAGAGAAAGGGTCTGTTCCATTGAGATGGGATTTCCATCACTGGGAAATTCAGTCAAATGTAATATCTTGACCTTCAAGTGGAGCGATTAGAACCTGAAATTTGTTCACCTTTGTATTTCACTTCTTCTTGCTGATGTATCATTTTCATCTCCTTTTGGGTTCTATAAAATTCATGCAACTGCTTCATGAGATACAACCATTCTCTCTTAAGGTATTATTCCTCAGATCTCCGTAGTAGTTGATTATGACCTAGAACGAATTCTTCTCAAACCACGACTGTGAACCATTTTATTTCGGTTTTATCCCTTGCATTTTTCTTCCACGTTTTGTTCAATATACATTGGCCAGCTCAATCCCTTTGTCTAGCTATAATAGATCAACTCCAAATCTTGATTTTAGTCTAGTTCCGACCACACCATAAAAACACTATATCGTCCGTTTCCAATTGAAATTATATGGTATGAGGAGTGTTTATTTCAAATAGTTCCTTTCAAGTTGGTCTGTTATCACCAGAGACATCTCACAGGACAAACATCAAAAATAAACGCCTGTGACTGTGTAACCAACTTTGTGAGCCGAATAGACTGAAACAAAGCTACGAAGATAAATCACTTTACCTGAAAGTAGTCATAAAAGGTGTTAATTACACTTCCATACCTGAACTCAAGGTGTATCACTATCCTCCTGCACGAGTCACAAATCTATCAGAAGGCAACTACTTATTATTCACAATGACCATAGACGACAACGACATCGGAGGCTCGTTTACCGGGGCAATGAAAGATATAAATCTTGAGGATACAGAGTACTCTCGGACTACCCTCCAAAACATGCCCTACAACCAATTAGCCCTAGCTAAGTCAGACATTGAAAGAACTCTCGAGTCACTCTTTGATCTCTTGACCTACAAGTACAAATTCGACATGCATCTGCCACTAGTTATCAATGGTTTCCCTCGGAGTGATGTTGATGTGGTGACGATACGGCTTATCCGAATTAAGATCATACGTTTGCGTAATGACCATGCCTTCGTTCTTCAGCTACTAGAAGCTCACTTGGTGGAAAGATTGCAAGGGAGTAACCCAACAGATGAAGAAGTTACTACTACCATTGAAGTTGTTCCATCCCAAAATTACTTCCCGTTTGCTGTAGTTCGCGAAGTAGCATCTAACGGCCCAGCAGATAAGAGTGGACTACGCACTGGAGATACCATCACTCTTTTTGACTCCAATATCCATGCTGGAAACCATAATAAGCTTTCAGCATTGGCAGGGAGAGTTCGGGAGAAGGTTGGGAGGGATATTCCTGTGGAGTTAATCCGGGAGGGTCAGAAAGTGCAAGTTACATTGGTCCCTACAGATAATTGGGGAGGACGAGGAGTACTCGGGTGCCTTTTAGTTCCTCTTTAAGGCTCTCTAATACACCCAAGAGCACATAATCCTTGTTAAAAGCCATGGAGGTTCTGTCGAATATGGTTCTACATTTCTGTTGTCGTATAAATCGTGAATTAGCATGACTGTATGAGTCCCATGTATCTGTCATTTAGCCTCCATGTAACGTCGAGGTGAAGGTAAACACATCGCCAGATTCCACCTCGTAATCTTCCATGCCTTCAAGTTCCCAATCAGTGTCGTTTATCAATACAAGAATACCTGGTCTGACAGTTCCATCTTCGATGAACACTGGGATGTCTTTGGCATCGCATATGACAGTATCGGTGACGTGAGAAATAAGATCTTTCATGGTAGCCTCACCTTCTTCGAACGGAAGCGTGACCTTGTGCTCCCGAACATGGTTTGAGATGACATCTAGGCCGCCTAGAAACTCTACCTTCACTTTGATCATGATTGTAGATGAGAAGAGAATGCAGGTGTGTATGAAGTACATCTTGAATGGAGATTGAGGATCCTACTGGAAACGACTGAACTTAGAATTTTACGTTTTAAACTTTTTTTTTAATTTATCAATTCGGGATGATTTGAAGTTATTGGCACAAATAAGGAGTAACGAATAATTGATTCAAAGTGAGTAGAAGGTAGTAACACAATAGAAATCGCATCATTAGAAAAAAATACAAAGGAATAACTTATACGAAAGAGTATACAATCGAAACATATCATGGGGCACTGAAATTCATTTGAAACTTCTACGGAAACTTTTGCATTTTCAAATTTGGAGGTTTCGTAGATTATACTCATTCTTAAGCATCCCCGTCTCATACTATCTCGCAGTTTACCACACAAAAAATACTAAAAAAAAAAGGATAACATGTAATTAATAAAACAGAAAAGCACCAGAAAGATTAGTTAAAAATCAAAAATTCATTGTAATTTCAATTATTAATCAATCCTTTCCCTCCTCTACGGTTATTCATTTGGATCCTGTATATAATATAGAATCACACCGCACACGTATCAATCTTCATGGTCAATTCCTAAAACCTCCACCATCATGCATTTCGCCCCAATTGGCCTTGTGCTAGCCCTTTTCACACTTCTAGTGTCGGCGTTAGATGTTGACTGGCAGAAAACCCAGGTTTTGGTTGTCCATGACCCAGACGCATCTCCAGAAAGAGACGTGCTCTCGACACTTTTCCAGCTTAATGAAGATTACAATGTTACTTTGGCCGAGTATTCCGACCTGGACAATCTGTTATTCCTTGGTGGCGATAATCTTTACAATCATGTGGTGTTCTTGCCATCTTCGAAGAGAGCTGTGGCTGCTAAGGAGTTAGTCAATAAGCACAACTTGCTTGAGTTCTTTAATAACGGCGGCAATGTGCTTGCCGTTGGCTCCAGCACCAATTCTTTGCCTGATCAGGTTCGTCTATTCTTGAATGAAGCTGGAATCTTCCCTGCCCCTAAGAATTTTGCTGTGGCTTCTCACTTTGACAAGAAGGTTACTCTTAACTCGAAGAACAGCGCAGACTCTCTTATTTTGTCTGAAGTGCCTGAGATCGACTACGACGGAACTGCTGCATTACTCTCCAATAGCGAGCTTGTTTTCCCCATTATCAAAGCACCAAAGTTATCGTATTGTGCTAACCCTAAGGACAAGCACTTGACCAGCAAAAAGACTTGGTCTGTGGGCGAGCAGGGCTTCTTGGCAGCCGCTTTCCAGGGTTTGAACAACGCACGTGGATTGTGGGTTGGATCCATTGATTTGTTGGCTGAGGAATTGGTACAATGGGTGTTCCAGCAGTCTGGAGTATTGAAGTTGCAATTCGCTCATCACTACAAGACGGATGAGCCCAACGTCAGCAACAACACTTTGTACAGAATCAAGGACGAAGTGTATTACACAATTGGTGTTTCTGAATTGAAGAATGGAAAGTGGGTTCCTTTCATTCCTTCCAGAGATGATGATGTTATCCAATTGTCCTTCAAGATGTTGGATCCATACCAGAGATTGAACTTGACACTCTTGGGCCCAGGTGCTTCCAGAGAGTACGGTGAGAACGACTTGTCCATTTTCTACGTGGAATTTAAGCTTCCAGACCATCACGGAATGTTTACCTTCGACTTGGACTACAAGAGGGATGGATTGTCATTTGTCGAGAACAAGCAGATCGTAGCTGTAAGACATTTGGCCAATGACGAATTCAAGCGTTCTTGGGATATTTCCAACTCGTGGCTTTACGTCGCCAGCGCTTTTTTTGTTGTGGTTGCTTGGTTTTTCTTTGTTGTCAATTTCTTGTTCATTGGCAATGAGAAGCCGGAATTAAAGACCGTGAAGAAGACCGTGAAGAAGAGTGAGGAGAAGGCTGAAAAAGCTGAAAAGTCCCCCTAAAAGGCCACCGAGGCTAATAAATAGAGTATGTAACCTATAAAGAATTTTCAGTGAACAGTGGTGTAGGTAAACCTCGAAACCTTGTACATGGGAAATCGGTTACACCTGTACATATACAATAAATCCAAAACCCAAAGATCGATTGTCTTCAAGAGTAAAATGTCAGATCACAAGACACAGGTGGCTCAAGACAGAAAAGCACATGAGCTCCAGACTCAATATAATAGCTACCAGGAACTTTTGACGGAGTTGCAAACGCAGTTGTCGACTCTCACATCGCAGATTCTGGAGCACACTATAGTGGACAAAACGTTGACGGAAATTCCCCCAGAGAAAAGAGAAAACCGTAAATGCTTCAAGATGGTGGGAGGTGTACTTACGGAGAAAAGCGTTGATGATGTGATCTTGATGTTGGACGAGGAGAAGAAGGAGCTAGCTAAGTCGAAGGAACAAGTCGAAAAAGAGTTGGTGACTACCAAAAAGGAGATGGAGCAATGGATGACGAAAAACAAAGTGAAGATCATGAGACAGTAAATAGGGAGTCATGAGGATGATAATTGATATAGACATCATGTAAGAATAGAGGTGCTCAATAGAACCATTAGGTTAGTGTAGGAAAACGAGAGACGGAAAGTAGGTAAAATGGAAGAGATTCATAGGACATTCAACAAGAGGACAACTAGAGACCTTAAGTCAAGCATGCATGAGTTCTTCTCAAAATCTTTGTTAGATGTTCACTCGGAGGATCATCTAGAGATGATTGAGGACCAAGGTACGTGCAAAACATACTAAAAAGTCAAGAGACCAGGCTGCTATAAAAGTATAACTAGAGGCTCTAATTCTCTGCAGTGATATCAACATTTATTACTAGAACCACCTGAAGGATACCTTACCTTCTAAGTAGACAGTTCACTCTCATGTTTCGACTACAAAAGATCTCCATCACTAACACACGTTATTCCAAAACACATATCAGGCACTGCTTGCAACCAGGCGAGCGTATTCCAATCTTGCCTCTGTGTTTCTACCCTCCTCTCTGTTAATAGCTTCCCACTTAGGCTCGTCCTTGAAAAGTCTTAAAGCAGTGACGTTTTTCAACGCACTCGAAAGTGTGAACCGGTGATAAATGCCCGCAGGCAAAATCAACAAGTCATTCTTGTTCAATTTGGCACGGATCCACTCATCCGACGTGTCTCTCACATCAAAGTATCCTTCTCCATCCACAATGTAACGAATCTCCTCATCCTCGTGGTAGTGTTCCTTATAAAATTGCTTCATTTTGGCGTTGTAGGCCTCCTCATCACCGCCAAAAGAGTTGATATTGAGGACAACTTTGTCTCTGTTTTTGTATTCTCTCTCTTTAGCCAATGCTTCTAGGTCATCCATGTTATCAATGTAACGGTAAAACACTCCAAGTTCCGAAAGTCTCTCTGGGGGCACTGGTCTCCCGGAGTCGTGCTCATCAGTGAAGTCTTCAGGTGTGTCCAAGTTATCGTGGTAGAAAAAAGCGACCATTATTGTTCTTTATTGTTTGAAATTAGTCAGAGGATATAGGTGTGGATCAATTGGCAATTTGCTACCATCCACGTGAATCGTACAGGATCAATGTCATAGACATTGTATAATAGCAAGAGAGGATTTGAAAACGAGGGAGAATGGAAACATCTTAAACTCAGACGTTGAATGTCAGCTTATTCTCTAAATGTGGAAAGTAATCGATAAATGGAAACATGTTATTGAAGATTGCAAGTAGATACAACCTTCTCGCTCAACTTATCTACATGTTGTTGTTAAATTACAGTTGGAAAGTAAAAGAAAGGTCTTTCAATTTTTTGGAATTCAAAGTTTCAGATTAAAACCGCTTAACTCTAATAAATCTATTTTATCTCACGATCCCATCCATTTGTATCTTGTTGTTGACTCAGTCAATCTGTTCTGGTTTGCACACTAAATATCTCCAAACTACATACTACTACTCTTCACTTAATCTACACCACCATGAGTCGCTACCAGCTGAGCTTGGAACAGCAGCTCATGCTGCAGGAAAAGAAGGGGCAACATAGAAGAACCGTTGATCATGGAAATAATATGGGAAGATGGTATTTGAACAGAAGTATAGGTGACACCACCCAACACATCGGAGCCATTCGACCAGAATCATCATATTTAATCGATTTGCTTCCGTCATTGGCATATTCACGTGGAAATTTGCCATCGAATCCAGGTGTATTGGATACACAGTCAAAATTCGTGCACTTGTCGCTGAACAAAGCCAGGCACTCGATAAACACTGTGAAATGGACCCCCGAGGGCCGTAGGTTGGTGGTGGCATCCCATAGCGGAGAATTTACCATCTGGAACGGTATGACGTTCAATTTCGAAACTATTATGCAAGCACACGATCTGGCGGTTTTAGCCTTGAAGTATTCTCATAACGACGAATGGCTTCTAAGTGGAGATCAAGAAGGTACTATCAAGTACTGGCAACCCAATTTCAATAATGTCAACATTATTCAGGGTCACACAGATGCCATTCGAGATATTGCATTCTCTCCCAACGACTCTAAGTTTCTCACTTGTTCCGATGATTCGTCGATGAAGATATGGAACTTTAATAACGGAAAGGAGGAAAGAACGTTGGCGGGCCACCATTGGGACGTTAAATGTGCCGACTGGCATCCCAACTTGGGACTCATAGTTTCAGGATCCAAAGACAACCTCATAAAGTTGTGGGATCCTCGTACAGCCACTGCAATCACCACTCTTCATGGATTCAAACATACTGTTACCAAAACGAAGTTCCAAAAGGCAGGAACAAACAGGTTATTAGCTTCTGTGTCTCGAGACCGCTCGTGTCGAGTATTTGATTTGCGTACCATGTCTGACTTCTTGGTGATTAGAGACCATGAAGCCGATCTCTCGTGCGTGGAATGGCATCCTGTTCATTCATCCATGTTGACCACCGCTGCATATGACGGTGCCATGCATCATTACGTGCTTGATAGATACATTTCTGGAGACACAGACGAAAGCTCGCCGAACTCGCAGATTGAGGCTGTTCACAAGATCCCTTATGCCCATGAGAAGGCCATTCACGCATTAGAATACCATCCCTTGGGACACCTTCTTTGCTCTGCGGGCAATGACCGTTCTGCCAGATTCTGGTCTCGTGCTAGACCTAATGATCCTATGTCCTTCAAAGACCCATTGTACACCAATGATAAGAATGGTGCATGGTACTATGGAGTGAACAACAATGTGAATGCAGTGTTGGAAGATCCATCCAACACAACCACCGGAGAAGCTACTAATGAATCTGCTCCCGCTATGAGCGTACCCGGGCTTAGCACCTTGAATGATCGTAGAGGAGGCAATGTAATTCCTGGGCTCGGATAAGATGAATATACGACGAATCAAAGCTGGTTGTAGTCTATTATTTGCGAAGGGATTTTGTCAGTCAAAAGAAACTACACCACATGTAAATGAGTCCGTAATAATTCTAATTCTATTAAAATTCGATAGCGTCTAAGTGTGAAGCACTATTTCGTATCTAAACCATGTTTCCTGTGGCACATGCCAATCTATATTCTATTTCCCTATTCCTTCTTGACTCCCAGGTAGAACCGTTCTACCTCGTCATAATATTTTTCCCCATGCAAATTGTAGTACTGCGAAGCAAAGTTATGGAACAACATGTCCACGTCATTCTTGGCCTTGCTGCCGGAAAAAGTGTACTCTTTTCCACCATTTCTGATGCTTATGTACTCAACGTCCTCATACTTGGCCAACTCGGCTTCCGAGACCGGCTCGTAAATCTTGAAGTAGTGATTTGTTCTTTGCTTAAAGTCAGCGATGGATTCAGCCACATCACGGCCAGAGTAGTCGACATTAGAAGCCTTTCCTGCAATGTTATATGTGATGAGCCTATCGTCGGTACATGAGATATCCAATACAATGATGTTTGCAAAGTTGATGCCCGAGGCCTTGGCCATTTCAAGCATGCGAGCCCGTCTTGCTCTGGTGGTGTTTGTAGCGTCCAAAAAACCCACTGTGATTCTGTTGTGACGGAAATCATCAAGCATATTCTCCATGGACATGGTAGCATACAACTCTCTTTGAGACTTAGCCTGTTCATTTGTAGGGTTGAAGAAGTCAGCATCAGAGAATGTTTGCTTCATCATACGACGGATGTTGCCAGCGTTATAAATGAGAGTCTTGTAGTCGTTGGACTTCAACATCTGGGCCAACTGCTTGCACACGGTACTCTTTCCCGAGGCCGGAAGCCCAACAAGGACAACCAAGGTCTTGGCTGCGAAGGTCTTATGGAGTAAGTCACACACATCCTTGGCCTTAAGCATGTGTTGTTGAGGGGATGTGGCAATAGGAGTGAGGGTCGAAGTTGGCGCCAGATCAAACCGCAGAAAGAGCGAATCAAGCGAGGTGGTGGAGTTGAACGAGCTCAAGCTGGAGCTCATGGAGTGGATAGGAAAATGGTGGTTTGTCGAAAGAGACATCGTGGAAGTTGATGATGTGGTCGACGACACTGGAGATGATGAAGGTGGATGTTGAGGGCGATTTGTATTCGTATTGTCCATCGGACTTGGGCTAAAGGAAGGCTTCAGAGCCATAGCCATATTAAAAGACATTTTGTTTTAGCTGTTGATGTGTTGTTGAAGGGTGTCGAAAGAAAATATATACTTGAGATGAGTCAAAAACCGGCCATGCGGATTTGGGTGCAAAAGCGCGGAAAAACTTTGTTAGGACCACCGGAACCTGGTGACCGACATGCACTTAGAAACTCCGCACCGAGCTTCTTTGCTTTTCCTTGCGGACACCTGCGTGCGGACATGCACGTGTTGTGGCCCATCACTTGATGACGTATTCACGTGGGTTGTGGCGCTTGATTAGGAAAATCTATGATGGCCCCTTGCCCACTGGCGCGACGATGGTCTGGGGGCTAGACCGATGATAAGAAACCGGAAGATGGGCCACCGGTGAGTTGATGATGGGTAAGATAGATAAGACTCACACCCGTGCACCTTCACACTTTTACAGATTGTGAAATTGACGGGCGGGGAGTTTTCTCCATTCGGCTTTGCGCCGTTCGCCCACTGCCGAGTATCGACGCATCTGATCCACTATACTCGGTCCACCGGACGCTCTTCGCCTTTGTACAGGAATAGACATTGTAAGTGTGGAACTCATTAACTTCATGAGTTGGAGGTACTGATGTTTGGACGTTTCCTGGTCTCCAACTGATGGACGACCGGAAGATGAATCATAGCGATCTTTGTGTGGAGAATCTCCGCTTGGCCCATTATAGTCGTTTTTGACCTTCTTATCATTCCCAATTGGGGTATCTCTTTTTTTGTCTTTCCCCTTTGGGCCATCCTTATCCTCCTTTCCAACCTTCCAGATCTGGTAATTGTATATACTCTTGGACTTAATGGAGCTAGGATATGGATGACGTCCTGGCCCCGAACGACTTTTACCATCGATAGAGACGTCCACACTCACAGTGTAGTGGAGAATGGTGGTTTCTTTAGCCAATTTTGAGTTGAAGGCATCTAGTTCTCTTTTGTAGTTTTGGAGATTCTGATGTCTCTCTTCATTAGAAATATTAGCACGGAAGGATGTTTCATATTTTTCGGAGAATTGCTGAAGTTTCTTAACATTCTCTGTCACTAACGGTACCGCATAGACGTGGAGCAACGACTTAGGCAATTTGACGTTTGGATGACGAGGGTGGGTGGTAAACTCCTGCTTGTTCTTCACCACCAACCTGAAAGGTGAACCCTCATATTCGGTACCTCGGAAATCTTCAATGGCAGTTTTTAAAAGGTCTTGCCAGATCGATAGAGACACTTTGAATTGTGTTTCAGCAATTTCTGTGGGCAAATTGTCTTCTAGTTCAGGAAAGACATCTGCTGATTCCTCCAATTTCTTCTGGGTTTGATGGTCTCCGTAGAACACCTGATCAATGTCCAGAAGTGGGACATATTGGAAGCCAAAAAATGATCTAACATTATGGTATGCAATGAAGATGCCATCCATCTGTCCAATTCGGGCTTGGAACCCGTATTTCAAGAGTGCACCAGTGCGAATTAAATCATTGAATTCTCGTTCAAACGACTCATATTTCCCCTTCATTTTCCAGATCTGATAGGTTGACAGTGAGGCATCTGACTCTCTATCGTGGCGAATAGCGCAAACTGCTCTAGTTTTAAGGTCGAACGTGCCATTTCCTGGAAGCCTAGAGTCGTAACAGTCTAGTTGAGATCTCATTAGGAAGTCTCCACATGTCAGGTAGTTATAGACATTTGCAGGTTCATGAATTTCATTAGGTTCGTTGATATTTGCATCATGTTTGATCTCGTCCACATTCTCCTGTTCAATGACATTTTCTCCCACCACGAACTTGTTCAATTCTTCACGACTGTGAGTCAAAAAGACTTCTAAGCAATGACCCATCGCACCTAACAATATCTCCACGTCATTAGATTTATCTGAGGATACAGAGTAGATGGTCTCGCCATTATTTGGATTCACGCCTTTGGGCTCTATGATCACTATCAGTGGGAGAGTTGTGCAATTTCTGGAAAACCCAGGGAAGTCAAAGCGACCTTTATTGTCTTCATTGTAGTTGTTTAGGAAAAGGTATAGCTGATGAAGCGTCAGGGTCATAGACAGCGTACTGGAGTAAAATTGTTTCCCGTGTTTAGTAGCTTCATTGAGCAAAACGGCATCTTTAGACACACTCACGAAGCCTTGCACCATATCGAAGTTGAAGTCGTCAATATGGATAATATCATTTAAGTGAGGATCGTAATTAAAAATTCGAGTTCTAGGATCTTGGAGAAATTGTACTCCTGGAGAAAATAGCACCCTATCTAGATTGTGTGCCAACTTGGGTATCTGGTCAACTTCAAGGGCATTTGCCTGTTTGAACTCGAT
>Ga0160505_100479_pt1 | contig 22955 bp, 17 predicted proteins | sample DIDeMG_FD_108225 | JGI IMG/M metagenome (GOLD analysis project Ga0160505, IMG submission 108225) | Enriched chicken feces microbial communities from UW Madison campus, WI, USA - DID2874_E49_Stillage MG | ecosystem: Host-associated > Birds > Digestive system > Large intestine > Fecal ... | reverse complement strand
GTATCAAGTATCAAGTATCAAGTATCAAGTATCAAGTATCAAGTATCAAGTATCAAGTATCAAGTATCAAGTATCAAGTATCAAGTATCAAGTATCAAGTATCAAGTATCAAGTATCAAGTATAAAGTATCAAGTATCAAGTATCAAGTATCAAGTATCAAGTATCAAGTATCAAGTATCAAGTATCAAGTATCAAGTATCAAGTATCAAGTATCAAGTATCAAGTATCAACTACACGGCATCTCGAAGGTTGTATGTTGGTCCTTGTACCTTGTAACAAGTACGTCATACCTGGTAACAAGTACCTCATACCTGGTAACAAGTACCTTATACCTGGTAACAAGTACCTTATACCATGTGCCATGTACCTGATACATGTTACTTACCCACACATACTGTTAACTCACACTTATTCTACTCTACATCAATTCGTTCAATCCCCTTAACTACACAATCTTCTGCTTCACAAAGAAACCCTTCAAGTGACGCAATTGATATGCACAGGTCAGCACCAACACAATCAATTGAATGATACTCCACCAAACCACACGCGAGTTGGTGGACTCGGACTGGTTTCTGAAAAAAGCTTCTCTCTCTCTGATGTTCTCCTGCTCCAAGTGAATCTCTTGCAACTTCTTGTTCAAGTTCTGGATCTGCAAGGTCAACCCGTCAACCTTCTTGGAAGACTTGGAGTCCACGTAATCGTCAGACGATCCAATAGCAATGTCAAAGAAAATCTGGTGCAAACGACCCTTGGTACCGTCGTTGTACTTTGGAGTCAAACAGATCTTGTGCTCACCAGAATCAGCAGAGGTGAAGGTTAAGTCACCGTCAGTGCTAGCAGTCTGGTCCACCACACGGTGGTCATTGTCGAAAGTCTCGTCGATGGTGATCTGCAACTTCAAGTTAGGGTTCTTGAAGTAGTCATTCTGTCTTTCGTCGAACTCATATGCTCCCAACTTTCCAACCACCAACGTGCCTGCCTGCAAGTCTTCGTAGAAACATCTGGACTCACCGGTCTTCAAGTAGAAATGTAATGCCTGAACATGGCACACAAATGCGAGGAGGGCCACGAAATACTTCATTGTGGATGTTGCTAGTTGTTCATGGAAAAAAATCAACGCGTATAGGTTGGGAGGAGGTATGTGCAGGATGTAACATTTAGTGTAGAGTGATTTGAATGATTGTTAATCTGGGAAGGGTATTATCGAGCGGTTTGAATGAATTTTGGGATAATTAACGTTCAAATTTACTAAATCTTTCCAATTTTTTTTTTTTCTTTTCGGTTTGTTCTGACATTTTTGTGAAGTACTTATTTGTCAAATGCCACCTTCACTATTGTGAGCACTGAGTACACGAAGACCACGCCGGAGACTGAAACTTAACAATTATTAAACTCAGACTTACAAGTCCAAAAATATACAAGCAATGGAATAAATCGTACCTTAAGTGAAATATATGTAATCTATGCATTTACCTACCTCCTTTCTTCTTCAACTTCTCCACTAAATTGTTCAATGAGGAAGACTCATCCACATTCTTGGTGGTCTTGGCCCTCTTACTCTTTCTTCCGTCCTCGTTTCTCAGTCTCTTTGACCGCTCTTGCAAGATCTCCTTCATTGTTTCAGTCTTCTTGAACTCGCTACTGTTAGGGTCAATAGCATACTCGTGGCTCTCAAACACTTCCTTAAAACGTGGATCGTTCAAGTCTGCAGCAAACTTGTCCTGAACAAGCTCGCTATCGTAATTCTTCTTGCCCTTCTTCTTGCCCTTGCGCTTCTCCGCCTTGACAATATCTCTCATGTTGAAATGGTCGGCATTATCTTGATCGTTATTCTCGTCCAACATAAGTAACTCCAACTCAGCTTTGCTCTTCTCGCTAGACTCGTCAACTCTCTTCTTATTCTTTTTATTCTTTTTCTTGTCTCCCTTCTCAGCCTTTTCTTCCTGTTCTTGGGCTGCAACCTGGCTCTTATACTTCTCCAATCTGCGGGCCCGCCGTTCCTTCTCCTTTCTCTTGTATGCGCTAATAGTTGTTTCTTCCTCTTCTGCCTTTGGCTCTGGCGCAGGCTTGTTCTCATCCAATCCAGGGTTGAATGTGATTTCCATGTCCACATCGCCCTCATCCTCCTCAGCACCCTTGTCAAACGAGAACTTGCCTCCCAAAAGGTTCTTGTACTTATTTTTCAAGTCCTCGCTTTGCTCGCCGTCGCTGCCGTCCGAATCCGAAGCCAAATATGCCTTGAAATCCATATCATCGATTTCTTTTTGTGAGAACAGTCTCGTGGACAAAGTCAACCGCTCCTTGGGCGTTTCATCCCATGTGAGCTTCACTTTAGAGTGCTGCAATGCATCCGTCACAAAAGTAGAATCTGGACGATAAGAAGAGGGGATCTTCGTGCAAACATCCTTTGCCTCGGATTCATCAAACTCCATGCCTTCAGGAACGTATCGCAAGTCAAAAATGTTGGCTGTGGACTCGTATTCAGATCCATCACAGTTATCGTAGATATTTTTGGCAGTTACAACCGAGTCACACACTACAACAGCATAGTAGTATCTCAATCTCTGGAGCTGGTACTTTCGCAAAGCCTTGGAGTCATAGTCTTCCTCTCCATCATCTTCCTCGTATAATTTACGAGCAGCTTTTTCCAAGTCCTCCTTGTTGGTGAGGTCAAGTTCTTCGTCTGAATCAGAGTCCAGGTCGTTTTTCTTCTTGCTCTTGAAAAGCTCTTTTGGAGGGCCCTCTATCTCTTCTTTCTGCATCTGTTCTTTTCCAAATTCCGATGGGTAAATGGTGACATTCTTTATAGCTCCACCCTTTGGTACAAATGATGCGAACGTAGCCATCAAGTCCACAGCTCTGACGTTGTCCCAGTCCAAGTTCACTACGGCAAAAGTAGCCGAAGGCTCACCTTCTTCGGGCTTCTGATCTTCCTCAACCTCAGACTCCTCAAGCTCAGCCTCAGAGTCAGATTCAGACTCCGATGAGTCAGATTGTAACCCTTCACCTCTGGCTCTATCAATGAATTCTCCAGACTCTGAGTCAGAGTCAGATTCAGATTCAGATCCTGACCCAGACACGGATTCACTAGCTTGTTTCTTAGCGAGATTGACCTTTTCTCGCTTTTGCAACTTTTTTCTTTCTGCTTTGGGCAATTCCTTTTCATCTTCAGATCCAGTTTCACTGTCGGCTTCAGATCCAGATTCCTCGGACTCTTCAGACTCCTCAGACTCTTCAGCTTCGGACTTCTTCTCTTCGCTATTCTCCGCCTCAAAGTACTTGTCGTAAACCTCATCGGCATCCTTCTTCACTTTTCTTCCATATCTGTCGACCTTAACTTTACGTCCTGTAGCAGTGACATTTAACTTCTTTAATTCTTCCTTGGAGAAACGGTCATCCACTTTAATTTTGTTCTTTTTCAAGCTCGGGACAATGAACCGAGGATCATACAGCGAGGAGGCGAACCTGGGATCCTCCTTGGACTTTTGGGGCTTTCCCATTATAAATATATCTGATGAGATGAGATGAGATGGTTGAGAAACTTCGATGTTTGAGATGGTCTTCGCACCAGGTGTACGGGTGTATTTTGCAGCCAAAGTATTGGTAAGAAAAGCGTGGAATGTTCAATGGGAGTATAGTGAACTTTGAAATCACCTAACAAAAAAAAATTACTGAGAAAAAATCATTGTTTAAACCTTTAAATACCCAAATTACCCCATGGAACCTCCTGCATGGTTCCCAACGAGACCCACCATCTCAAGGAATGCTCTGTCCTCACCCAAGGTCCGCATATTCACGCTCTGACGAGCTTTGGCTTGTTTCTCCTCCCATTCCCATTGTTTCCTTTGTTCATCCAACTCCTTTGTCGACCCAACACCCCATACTTCCAAATCAGTGATCATAAACCGATCTTCGTAGTCTTGGCTTTGCACCACCTGTTGCTCTGACCGATTAAAATAGCTGGGTGTATTGGCGCTGGAGTTTGCTATGTGTCTAAACACTCCAAACTCTAGATTGGCTTCCAAAGTCAACGAGACAGACCCAGGCAAATACTTGCGCACGTTGTTCTTGTTAACAGGTTGGTCGTTGCCAAATCCAAGTCCCATCCCCAAGTTGTTAAAGTAAATCAGCCGGCCCTGGTTGATAGGATCTGGTTTTGACTTGAAGAAGTCATAACGAGGGGAAACACACATGATTGCGGTGTTCTCGTCGCCAAAATTTTTCTTGTTGGAGTTTCTCCATGGCTGATGCACATAAATCAAATAAGTGATCTTGTCGTTGTCAGATTGCCATTCCCGGTGAGGATCTTCCGTGGACCTGAAGTATCGAGGATATTCTGAGTCAAACAGCTGGTATCGCTTGTTGGTGGTCATTGTTTTATGCCGTAATCGTTTGCCAGAAACAAGAAAGAGCGTAGGAGCCTGCCACTTGATGATTTTCAGCTCCAATGAGCGAATGGAAAATCCGCTATTGGAGCCATTGTAGAGCAGAACAAGATTGGATGGCGACACTGTGTATCCAACGCCAACCGTGTTGAGGAACACAGAAACGTAGGCAAGGGTGGCTGTATTAACTAACCTCGTTTCTTCAAACTTAATGGTTTTCTTGGTTTTCTTATGATCTTCATCGTCGTCGTCATTCTTTTCCTCGGGAAGAGCATCGGGTAAAGCCTCTGCTACGACTAGTGAGAAAATACCATGTTTGAACAACTTTGCAAAAGCCAGGGGAACGAAATCACGGAATCCAGTTTCTATGCCTGATTTGAATTGGTCAAAAGTGACCATTACAGTGCTCAAGTTAGACGCAGTTATCTCTACGTTCAAATAACGAACGAGGAGTATGGCAGACTGTTTGAATTCGCCCCATTTGTTGTTTATACTTGTTTGTAGCTCTTTCTGCATTTCCAGATGAGCTTTCTGGGGAATCGAGTTACAAATGAGCAAAAGCGTAAAAATTTGTACCAAAACGCTCGCTGAGACTTCCATAGACTCAACCTCAAGCTCGTCATATTCTTTGAGCGGCTTGAAAGTACTCCACCGGATCCGTTTCGCCGTTGTGTTCGTGCTGGTATCATCTTGGTATCCATTTGGAAGTTCTAAGACTTCTGCTACATACGGATCGTCCGGGGTAGTTTCTCTGGCACTTTTCTCCACCTCTCCATTATCAGATTTCTCATTGAGCGTGTGGCCAATGGAATTGGTGGATAATGAAAGTGACATGAAGATCAACTTCAAGTAGTCAATATCTTGCCATATCTTGTTGATCCGGCCAGTATGCACAAGTGATGCGATGATCAATCCATTAAGCGTGAGTTGGTCATCATGATCAGGATTTAAGCAGTCTTGTAGGAAAGGTAGATTGCCCAATACCTTAAGTGATCCATACAAGATCTTAATAGCAGTAGCAAAGTCCGAATGAACAGACAGAACATCGATGTTCTTGTCATTCTGCAACTGAAGTAAATATGCTAGGTCCGAGTATGTTATCACAGTATGAGCATCGTTGGCTACAGTCACGTTGAGTTTCTGGCTCACCAATGCTTGCTCAGACTTAGAGAGTAAGTTCATTACTCTCCACCGGAAGAGTGTAATGATCTGCAGTTTTGTGAACAGCTCAAGTGATGTATTCCTTGAATGCAAATTGTCTGAGCTTGCAAATTGGCCCATGGTTAACGATATTTGCGTGGTATGATTGGAGTATTAGTGTAGTACGAGCGTAGTAATAGAACAGATATAACTAGCTGGAGATATCAATATTGAAGCGTGAAAGATAATTGCGATTGATAGCTTGTATTGAATTAACAATGCAGTAATGGACGCTAAATATGGAATAAATAATATCGGAACCTATCAGGAGGAGGTCGGTGAGGAGATTTACTTAGAAGTCGATGATGGTAAAGGTTATATATACAAGTACCTGCACTACTTGCCACTTGTGGGTCATTAGACAAGAGATTAAGTTGAGAATAAGAAATTTGAGATTAGCTTATATTGCTTCCAGGAGCAGATACTGGGTCTAGAACAGAATTGTGTTTTATCATGGAAATGTATGCAAGGTATTTATGAAGTCATTATCAAACTTACTTATCTCACTTTACTATGGGACGTTATCACTATCTGTCTCATTTCTCAATTTCATGATTATGATCAGTCACTTACAGGCTCACTAACTGTAAGCACTATTCTGGTAGATTTAACTTCAAAAAGGATCAATTACATCCCTGGCAGTCTTTTTTTTATTTCCCACTACTCATAGTTAATTGATCTTGTTACCATTGAATCAGTCAAGTCAGGTATATTGGGTGGTTCTTCGAGAGTATTCTGAGGTTAAATGCTTAACTGACGTGGATTTAGTGAGAACATGCCAAATTCACATGAGTAGATGAGTAAAGGATGGTTGCAGAAAATTTGTAAAACGTAATGAAACTCGTGTGAAATGCTTGACACTACGAAGCTCAATAATACCAGTAGTTTTCACATTAACTGCTGTGGTATACCAACAGGCTGTCTTAAAAATAGAAACTTGGAGACCAAAACCAAGTGTCATCTGGCTCAACTGTATGGTATTGCGTCATCTACTATGTTTTCAGAATTGGACTATTAGGTTTGGTAAAGAAAGTACTTCGTATAGATGTCGTCAGTTAACTGGGGCTGTTGTTACCGATAATAAAAAAAAAATGAGTAGCTCTTGTTCAATTTGTAAGAGCTCTGATTAAGTATTGTTGGGATTTGGCTGGAAAGTTGTTATCTAACGAAAACAAGGGAAGACAATTAGTATATTTCGGCAAGCAACGATTTCGTGAGTTTGTACTTGAAGAAGGAATTAAGTGAAATCATGCTTCTGGTTGTTCATGGCGGGTTTAAGCAAATGCATCAGTGAAATAGAGCTTTGCTCTCATTTCCAAGTCATAAACGAATTTCTTGACTTTGCCCAAGAAGCTCGTTGGATGAATCACTTCTTCTCCAACAGAGTCTGTGCCATAATTTCTCTGATTAATCTGAGCCTGTTTCAAGAGCTGCTTGGTGAATGAAAGAAATACAAGACAGAAGTAGAGCCTTAAGATACTGGTGATAATGGTTCCACTAACAGTCAAGAACAATTCTCTCGATGGAGATGCAGACTGTGACAGAGCCTCTACTGCTCTCTTGACAACGTCATCAACACCGATTTTTCCCTCCCCTAGAGCCTTTTCGTTTCCTCCGTAAGATCCGGGAGCGCTATCCTCTCTACTGAACCAGAAATAGACAAAATACACCGTGTACAAGAAACCCACCAAGGTATCCAAGAGATAGATCACACAGGCCAAGCATGTTTTTCTTACATTAGTTCCTCGGTTCAGCAAGTTGAAAAGTGCCGAAATGTAGAATGGAAGCGTAAGGAATGCCAACAAGTTATATAGCCATTGCCAAAAGTTCAAGTGGTGGCCAGTCAAAATGGACAACACACCGTAGGCTCCGCCGGCCTTATTTAAAATGGCAATAGAGAGAATGAGCTCCGTGCCAACATAAAGCGGGATGATGAAAAAGAACTTCTATGCCCTGTTAGTAGATTCCTGAAATTTGGATATGTTGTCTATACATACTGATGGAAGAATTTTATCGAGAAGCTGGACAGGCATAATGAAAACAACAGTTGAATTGTGGAGAATATAGAAAGAATTTTGTACTGAAAATGAAGTTTCAACCGTTTCCCCTATTTGGTTTTTTCCCGGAATCTAGTTTATAGGATACTACTTTTGAGTGAAATCAACCATGCACACCACTCATCTCATCACATTTTCTTTCTGCCATGATTGACCAAGAGTTGCCAGTAGCAGTGGAGAAATTGGAAATATATTCCTCTGATACAGATTCAAGTGATGACGAGACCCTGCAAATTTCAGGCAACAAAACCATCACGGACCGTGGAGAAATTGTGGAGAAGTATTCCAAGGTGATAAATGTGGAACCTCTAAAAAAGGGTCCTAAAACCACAAAAGACAGAGCTAACAGAGCCACTGTCGAGCAAGTCTTGGATCCTAGAACGATGAGATTCTTGGGTAAGATTATTAATAAGGGTATCATCTCCAGAATCAACGGGTGCATCAGTACAGGTAAAGAAGCTAATGTGTACCATGGAGATCACGAAGACCCTTCGGTGACGACACGAGAGTTTGCCGTAAAGATTTACAAGACTTCCATTTTGGTGTTTAAAGATAGAGAACGTTATGTGGACGGAGAGTTCCGATTCAGAAACACAAAGAACCAAAGTAATCCAAGAAAAATGGTCAAGGTTTGGGCCGAGAAAGAGTTCCGTAACTTGAAAAGATTGTATGTGAACGGCATTCCATGTCCTGAGCCTGTGGAGCTCAGATCGCATGTTCTTGTGATGGAGTACTTGACCAAGGGGAATGGCCAACCTTCTCCAAAACTTAGAGATCATCCATTCAAGGATATTGACGAAATCGTACATTATTACCAGCAAATGTTATTCTATATGAGAAGAATGTACCAGAAGTGTCGTTTGGTGCATGCAGATTTGTCTGAATACAACTCTATTGTTCACAATGATAAACTTTACATCATCGACGTTTCCCAATCGGTTGAGCCAGAGCATCCTATGGCGCTTGATTTCCTTCGAATGGATATCAAGAATGTCAATGATTATTTCTCCAGGAAGCATATTAACGTTTATCCTGAAAGGCTCCTTTTCAAGTACATCACCGAGAGTGACTACAACTTGCAGTTGACTGATGATTCCGACGAAGTTTTGGGAGCCTACTTGGACAAATTACCTTTAAAGAGTGAGCTCGGTGATGATGTAGATGATGAGGTTTTTCGATCATTGCACTTGGTGAGAAGCTTGAATAATCTCGAGGAAAGAGACTTTCAGAAGTTCACCGAAGGAAAAGTGGATACGTTAACGGATTTGGTTGCAAAGAGTAATGAGATAGAAAATGAGGATGAAGACGATGAAGATGAAGACGATGAAGATGATGAATCTGATGACTCTGATGACGATGATGATGACGACGATGATACCCAGGACGAAGAGGATTCCGAGGAAGAAGGAAACGAGAAACCAAAGAAAAAGTGGGTGGAGAGAGATCAGATATTAAAGGGAAAGAAGCACGAGGACAAAGACGAAAAGAAGCAGAGAAAGGCCGCCGCCAAAGAGGCTAAAGCAGAGAAGAGGAAAACAAAGATGAAGAAGCACGTCAAAAAGAAGCTCATCAACAAGCGTAAAACCGGATAGTGATAATATATAGAGCATACGGCATATCCTAATTTTTTCCCATTGTTTTTGTTGTATGGCAGATTGAATCAGCATGTTGCTGCTATGGCATGTAAGTTGAAGCAGCATAGCGTAAAATCAGATCAACCATATAAGGAAGAGAGGACACGGCAATGGTACACCTCTCCTCATAGTATGGTTAAAGTAAAAGATTTGGTGTCTCAATTCGAAGTAGATGGCAGTGAGCCCAAGACGTTTCGTCGAAAGGTGATCATTAATCCTCGGGGTAAAGTGGACAGTTTCATACCAAAGTCGGCGGAAAAGGATCTACATACGAAGTTTGCGTCTCCCACTGAACCAAAGGAATTAAAAAAGTTAACGAATAGCAATTTTGAGAGGCTAGTTAGTGCTAAAAAGGAGAAAGTTAAGGAGCACGCTGTAAAGAATGACGTTCAAGAGTTCATGAAGAGGGCGATTGAGGCAAGAGAAGAACAATTTGAGTCTGTGTTAGCATCGCTAGAAAGAATGAAGCGAGGCGAGTTTGCTGCTGTGAAGTCTCTGTCCAACAAAGAGACTCAGAATAAGGTGGATGACATAGCAAACAATGAAAAGCGCAAATCAGATCTGTTTGAAGCTTCGAGCGGAAAGATTAACAAACTGAAACTTGAAGATGCAATAAGTATTCAGAAACTACGTGAATTGGAGAATCTTCAAAATTTCAAATCCAATGGAAGCGTCGATTGTCTACTCGAGACCTCAAGCCCAGCTCTCGAGGAGAACGAAAGATCAGATCAGAAATCAGATGGGATTCAAACTTCAGCTCAGACTCCAGTTCAGATTCCGATACAGACTGCAGTTCATGTTCCAACTGGGACTTCCCTTGAGTCATTAGAAAAATGTCCACTCAAACCGCCTTGTCAAGTTTCCATCGATGAAAGTGAGATTTACTATGACTCTCAGGCCCATTCCAGCACTGTTGACCCACTTCCGGAGTTGGATGAGCCGTTCGATGAAACACTTCCACTATTTATCATGAAGAATGATCGCAGAAGCTCGGGTGAAAGCAGTATCAGAAGTCTTAGCCTGCCAATGAGTAATTTGAAGCAGAAGAATCCCAATCTACAAGTGACAACTCCAGCCACCGAGTACTTCAGTGATGCTGGAAGAGAGGAATTGAGCTGTGCAGAAGTACCAAAGATGAAGGAAATAAAGCCACCATCTGAGTTTTCCAAAGAGAAAGTGGTGGATAATACAAGCAAATACACATTTGGTTTGGATTTAAAAGAGGGCACAATTCCACCCAGATCTTCTCGAAGACTGAGCAGCAATTCAAAGCACTTGCACAGTGACTCAAATCTGAACTCGATAGATAAATTCAGTTGCCAGAAGAATTCAATGAGAGATTCAATCACTGATTCAGCAAGAAATTTCAGTTTAAGCACCCCCAAAAGGGAAGTTGCCAAAAGTCAGGGTATGCCCAAGCTTAAGGCGCAGAAGTTGAGAGAAAGTTCACCAGGAATTGTACAACCGGGATCTTTCAGATTGGGATCCCCGACAATGAAAGCATTTTCGAAGTCTGCATCTTCCAGTATCGTCCCTTCTCCTGATCTGTTGAGAGTAACACAGAAACAGAACGAGGTGAATCTCACAACCGCAGGTCCGGAAAGTGAAATTAATGATGGAGGAATGGAAGGCAAAACGAATGCGAAATTGGATCAGCATATTGAAAGTTTCATTTTGGATAGAGGTCAGCGGAATGAAATTGACCAGAAAGATGAAGCGGATATGTCGGTCGATGTCAGGGTCCTTCTTAACAAGCAAAACGAAAGTCACCTAAACATTGGCAAGGTTGAGACAAATTTGATCAAAAACAGTGATAAGGTTGTTCTCAAGTCTGAATCGCTAGAGAAAGTGCACAGATTTATTATTCCTAGTCTTCCATCAGGGTCACAAGAACAGCTAATCAAGTTTTATCACACCAAATCTGGTCAGTACAAGAACCCAATCAGTACAGCTGACAGGTCCACTCCTGAATTCATTCAAGCAGAAAGCTCTAGAAAATACAGCTCTTCTGCCACGACTGGCTCCACCACTTGGAACCCGAATGCTTCAATGGAGATGGCCAGAAAGTCTCTTGGAGACAAGGACCAACATTCGTCTGGATTCATTACTCCAGACGCCCACAGTGGAAGGTATCCTACCTTTAGACATCCCTATAACCAGATGGCACAGACTTCTGAAGAAGTTCCTAAAGGGTCAAACTTTGACAGTAGTATAATTGGAAGTGGTGTTTCGCAGCCAAATCGGCAAGTGCACAGCGAAAAGAAAGAGACCAACCACGAACATAAGGATACTCCGGATATTAACAACAAGTATATTTTCAACATAGGAGGGTCTCGAGAAGATGTTTCAGATGCTGGAGACAAAAACAGGACTCGAAGGTTCTCGTTCAGATTGAAGCTGCTTTTTGCACGAAGGTCTCAGAAGTCCAGTAAGAAAGATTCAAGAGACAATGCGAGAGAAGCAGGAAAAGCATCGGTTCCTACCGAGATCGACTTGCCGTTGACACTCCCACCTTTAATTGCACGACCCGCCGTTGTTGCACTTTCCACATCGGCTCCTCCACTAACCTCCATGGACGAGTCTTACCATGAGTATATTGAGCAACTGAAACGAGACGGTCGAGCCATCTCGCCGCGGGGCTTTCTGCTGTACCTTGCGAGTAATCAGGATGGTTCTGAATGGGACGAATATCTTCATACGTTTGCCAATTACATTGAGAGTCGATTTGCTATGGCAACCTCAATTTAAGTGGATACGTAGTAAATGATTGGAAGTTTGAGAAGAAGAGGATACAAAAAAAAATTGAGAATTCGAAAGCCAAGTTTAAAAGGGAAAATAACAAGCCAAATTTATATAAATAGTTATTAAGCAAATTTACTTTCAATCGAAACTATTAGTTTTATTTATTATTAGCTTGATAACCACAGCAAGCCTCTATAAATAGTTCGCGCTAACCACACTCACCCATTCACGAACTACTCCATATCCAATGCCGGGTAACCCAGCTGTTACATGCACGCCACTCTCACCTACAAACTACCTAATCAACAGATAATTAAAAGCCAAATAGCTGCGTTGTCCGTAGACACACCAAGTCGCCTCTGGAAACACTCAATTGCGCTCGGATCAATTCTTTTGCTTACGTAAGACGTTCGCATCCATTTATTTCCTTCTACAACCATGGATTATTTGCGAGACTCGCCCTTCGAGGAATCGTCAAGGGCGGATACAGAAAACAGACATTATAGCACGGAATTCGATGGCTCCATGCCTGCCGGAGACTTTGAATTTGCTATTGGTCAACCCTATCCATCCACAGCGTATGATGGTGATGCGCTGCAGTACGGAGTGGACTCATCAACGGGTATGCCAGCTAGCGACCCATACTTCCAGACATTTGATACTGTCGGGTCTCCATCCAACCAGCCAGTGCTGCCCACCATGCCAGGCGGCCACATGAACCCACAGGATTTGGGGCTAGACAACGTCTTTAATGAGTCCTTACAGTTCAACGTGAACAACGACATGAACAACTTAGACCTGTTGGTTTCTCCTGACAACGGTGCTGCGATGGCTCAAGCTAACATGTTCAATACTTCGCAATATTTTTCGCCCAATACTCGGCAGGAAAATTTTGGCCTGTTGAACGATATCGCCGAGGACCTGCTCTCGAAGCAGTTTCTGAATAGCACATTCAGTCCCGACCTCTCCCGCCATGGCAGTGTGAGCGTAGCTCCTCCAAAACCGGAGCTGTACCTTCTGCCGAATTACTTGTCACCACAGCTGAATGCCTACGACGGCCTGTTTGACACGTTGAAGTCGCCATACCTGGGTCTGTATTTGAATTCGCCACCTCCGCTTAATTTACAGAGCACCAGCATACCTAAAGCGACCAACTTCAACCAGACCTCCATAAGCCACACGCTTGCGCTGCCGCTGCAACTGTATGAGCTGTATGGATTGGGAATGTCTGCGCCGACGGCAAGCGAAACTCCAAGAAATGCTTCAGATGTGAATACCAACAGGCAGCTAACGCCGGAGGAGAAAGCTAGAAGACGCAGAGAGTTCCACAATGCTGTTGAGCGGAGGAGGCGTGACTTGATCAAGGAGAAAATCAAGGAGCTTGGCGGTCTCGTTCCTCCGCTGTTACTCACTCCTCAATTGTGCGCGGTCCAAGCGCTCCTGAAGCAATCCCATCTGAACCTGGCCGAGATCAAAGAGTTATTGGCTTCCGTTAAGGTTAAAGAAACAAAGCCTAACAAGGCGACTATCTTATTGACTTCTGTGGACTATATTCGCCACTTGCAATATGTTCTTAGCCAACAAGAGCGCAAGCGTGAAGAGCTTGAACAGCAGATTGCTGATCTTCAAGTGGATGATAGCAGTTCTAGCGTTTCAACGAGGCGTTCTGACCAATACCCGCTGTCATCCTCGGAGTTCAATCCCAATGATTTTTTGTCAGATGCCTTTGGAGAGGGTCTGCAGTTCTGATAATGCCTTTCGAATGTCTGGGACATTTGAATTATGCAACCAAGCTTCAATTTGATAGACAATAATTGCTGGAGTCCTCTACGGCGCAAGATATATGCTGAACATTCTTGGAGGCACATGTGATATAATTGATATTTACGAAATCATACGTGTATGATTTGTACTACTTTATTGGGTACTTCGGAAATTTCCTTTCATTGATGATATTCTTATTTTTCTCACATGTTTCGCTTCCCTAACCCTCCTTCTAACGTCCATCCTACCTGAGAATTGTCTCAATACGAAAACCCAAATTTTATTAATGGAAAGGATCGGGATTAAAAAAAGTTCCTCGAACTGCTCTTCATTGACTTATCTTCATCTTCCAGCCCGAATTTCTGATCTATATATATATTCATTGATATCCTCATATAGCCCAAGCCGTCCATCAAACGGCACTACACACAGGCCTTATAAGATGTTCGATTCTGTAATCTTCAAACAGAACAACTATGGATTCCCAAACGAGAGACTCAGCTGAAAGATTCGTTCAGTTTGTGGCCAAATCGCCAACTCCATACCATGCTGTGGCCAATGTCAAGGAGAAACTCGTGGCCAATGGGTTCGAGAGCCTTAAAGAGGTTGATCAGTGGTCCATTTCGCCTGGGAAGTCTTATGTGGTGACCAGAAATGGATCGTCGCTCATTGCTTTCCGTGTTGGCGATAACTACAAGCCTGGAGGTGCTGTTGCTATCGTTGGTGCCCATACTGATTCGCCTTGTCTTCGAATTAAGCCCATTCTGAAGAAGTCTGGTGAAGGCTTCATTCAGGTCGGAGTGGAGCAGTACGGAGGACTCATTGCTCATCTGTGGTTCGACAGAGATTTAAGTATTGCTGGAAGAGTGTATGTGAGGGAGTCCAGTGGCAAATACGTGGCTAGATTGCTTCATATTAATAAGCCTTTAATGAGAATCCCAACTTTGGCAATTCACTTGAACCGTGAAGTTAATCAGAAGTTCGAGTTCAACCGTGAAACCGAAATGGTTCCTATTGCGGGGCAGGAGGAGTACCGTCACACATGTGCCACGGATCCCAACTTGAAGCTCACAGAGCTGGAATTCCAGGCTGTCAAGCATGTGGTAGAGAGACACAATGAATCCTTGGTGGGTCTCATAGCCCAGGAATTGAATGTCCAGGTTGACCAGATTGAAGATTTTGAGTTACTTCTCTGTGACAACCAGCCACCCACACTTGGAGGAATGCATGACGAGTTCATTTTCTCTCCCAGGCTTGACAACTTGACGTCTTGTTTTGCTGCTGCCGATGGTATTGTAGCCGCCAAACCCGCATCTGACGCTATTCTGATGATTTCTCTTTTTGACCATGAAGAAATTGGCTCGGTTTCTGCACAAGGTGCCGATTCGTCATTTTTGCCTGATGTGCTCAACAGACTAGTCGAGTCACTGCCTGGAGCTTTGCCCAGAATGTGCAGCAAGTCATTCTTGCTCTCTTCTGACCAGGCACATGGTATCCACCCCAACTACGAGCGTTTCTACGAGAAAGCAAACCGTCCTCATGTGAATGGTGGCCCCGTGATCAAGATCAATGCCAACCAGAGATATGCCACCAATTCTCGTGGTATTGTGATAATTAAGGCTGTTGCAGAGAAAGCAAAGGTTCCATTGCAGTTGTTTGTGGTGAGAAATGACTCCCCTTGTGGTTCTACAATTGGCCCCATGATCTCAGCAAAGTTAGGACTTCGGACTCTCGACTTGGGAAACCCACAGTTATCAATGCATCTGATCAGAGAAACTGGAGGCTCTCATGATGTTATCAGATTGTCTACTCTTTTCGGGGAATTCTTCTCCAGTTTCTCCGAGGTGGACTCTCTTGTAGAATGTGATTAGTGTAATAAAACGACATTAGAAGTTCATGGCTTTACAAACGATCTCCTTATGAAATTAGCGGATGAATGGATTTAACATAATAACTTTTCCTACCACGCAAGTAAATTTCCATTAGCTCCGCTTCTCGTTTCAATATGGTAAATCGGATGCTTTTACTATTGTCCTCGAGCTCTTTTTAGTTTAACTCCGTTAGATAAACAGCGGATATATCCGAATTATGTCAGATTTCGGGCGCCACGGAAGTTGATGAAATTGCCGACGGAAAACCGGCAATTGGATTTAACATCTGGTACTAATAAGAACCGTCCTCCATCCTACTAGAGGCATCAATTATGCCTGCTAATACATTCTCTCTGTGCTGTGTGCAAGGGAAACTCCATGATGGGGAGGCCTCCGGTGTTATCAAGAAACAATTTGGAATCAATGCTTATGTGACTGGTGAAGACCATGGAGATGCGCGGAATATTGTTATCTTCTCCGATGTATTTGGAATAGGTTTGAAAAACAACTTACTTATTGCGGACTGCTTGGCTGATGCCGGTTATCGTGTGTATATCCCTGACATCTTCGACGGGGATGCTATCAAAGTTGAATCTATGTCGAATGGTTTTGATCCAGAAGCCTTTGCTGCGTGGAAGAAACGTCATGACCCAGTCAATGTTGCATCCTTCACTCAAAAGTTTTTGGATGACCTAAGACAATCCGTTGGTGATAGCAAATATATTGCAACAATTGGACACTGTTACGGAGCAGGATTTGTGTTGAGATCTTTGGCAGAAGGTGGTGGGGCGGATGCTGGAGCCGTTGCCCATCCATCATTTGTGAGTGGAAGCTTATTTGAGGGTGTCACTAAACCATTGCTCATTTCTGCTGCAGAGAATGATAATGCATTTGCTCGGCAAGATCGGGTTGAGGCAGAGATTGCGCTCCATGAAAACGGCATCAAGTATCAAATCACAGTGTTTTCTGGTGTGAGCCATGGGTATGCTGTTCGTGGAGATATGTCAGACCTTTCAGTGAAGTATGCCAAAGAGAAGACGTTGATGGATCAGATTTCATGGATAAATCACTTTCTGAGATGAAGAAATTGGTGGTGAGCAACAGAAGTGGGGCCATTGGTACGTTGTAAGAATTTTCTAGATATCTTCCGTATATATAATGCTATTTATGTTTCAAAATTCCAAACAATATCTGTTTAGTCCATTCAAACAAGGTTCAGGTACACTATTGAATCTTCCAGAGCCAATTGTTGACACGATAGCTCTTACTTGCGACGATACTTATAAGGAATATATAAGAGAAGACAACTTGGTACTGTTGACACAATTCCATATATGTTGCAATGTGAATTCCAATACATTCGTATTTAGTCACAGAGTTTTAATCCTTATTCGTAAAGTAATCCTCGATCACTTTATACGAAGCAGTCCTGTGAAACATAAATTCCTGATATGCTTTTTCATCCAACACTCTACGCCACACGAGATCAGATACCAAATCACTGACAAGCGCTAAAGGTGTCTGAACTCCAATAAGGAAAACATCGATCATGGCAGGTACATTCATATGTAAGAAAATTTCCAATGGAATTCAAGAGAGACACGGCAGACTAAGAAGGAGAACAATAAACCAGGTTGAAGAAGTCCATAAAGAACCACTAGACGGAATAATAATGAATCGCAAGTGGGAGTACTTGGCAGGGTATTGGTGGTGGCGAAATGTCCAGTTTCGCAACTCAAGTTACAATATTAGTTTGGGGAGGGTATTGTGCAGAAGGGCCCGCAGTGAGAGTTATTTTGTAGAGACACACTCCGTTCGAAGACATCCGGATAGATGCACGAGAAGATGTGAGTTGATGTGAACAAGACAGGGCTTGTTGGTTTTTGTCTACGAAAGTTGGCTAATCATGTTTTTTTTCTTTTGCTTTTCTCCATTTTTTCAAAACAAATTATAATCTCGTTCCCGGTACAAACACATAGTCTACAATACTCATCCACAGACAACCCCTTTGATTTAGTTCATCAAAAGCCAACTTTTCCAGTGTGCCTTTCAGCTCTGTTTTCCCAATTTAGTTGGAAGTGCCAACCAAAGCTTAATCTTATCTTTTGACATCACTTGGTGCAGGAATTTCTGCAGGAACAATCTTCTATACATATAAGGAACGTAGTTCCCCACGAGTATATAACCTTACTTATAATTGCTATTTCGGCTTCCAATTCTAAATTTTCACTTTAATCACTTTGGCATCTTTGCCTTCAGCCTTTGAAGTTGCTCAATCCCTCCAAGTTTGCCGGATTAACCTCCATTAACTCTACAAGGCCATTGACGTTTCATATATGGCTACTGAGATGCTGATGAACAATATGGAACACGTTGTGCTGTCTAATAGCTAACCATGCTTCCACAATCATCACCAAGCACTCAAATACTTGAGTCCAACTCCGATCTTCATTTCCAACGTTCGATCCTAGGTCAACCATTGGCAAATTAGAGACTTGCTCCAGGTCGATTCTCGTAACGGAAACATATACAACATATTCGATAATTCTTTCCGTAGAATACCAATTAATCTACTGAACACCTGCCTGGTGAATAGCCACGACTACTTGGGCCTCCCTTATGCCCCGGTTTGCTTAAACCACTCTCCTGGGGGCATAGTGGTGGCTGGTGGATCAGTGACTTCCTGGCCGAATGTTGACCTGATGAATATTCCCGACTTTACTTGGCGAAACTCGCAGTCCCGGCCTCTTAAGTCTATTCTCGGTGTATACCCCAAGATTGGAGAAAGAAATGACATTTAATTTGGGGAAGAATATCAATAATTCAGTGACAGTCTACCCAATGGATGGAAGCTCTTTTCAGTATACCTCATACGTGTTTAACAACGATTCAAGCTTATATGTTGTCGATATTGGCAACAGCGCAGTAAGAGCCACACGAAGAATCATTTGTGAGTCTAATACCCTTGAATAATGTCACCAATCTCCGGACGGTAGATTATTGACTATCACTGGCGATTCTGGAAACATTTTTTTAGTTGATCCTCGTGAGGAATCACCAATCATCAACACCATCAAGACTCTCAATGACGTGGGGTTTGGGATTTCATACCATAGCAACGAGAACGTTCTTGCTTGTGCCTTTCAAAACGAAACAAGTTTGCTCTTCAATTTGAGGCGACGTGAAATACCACTCCGTGAGGTGTGAGGTAACATCGAGCCATCCAGACATTTTCTCTGGAGTTTTTCGATGCTGCAAATTCATGAAGTCACCCATCCAAGACCTCGTGGTTATTCTGGAACTTGGAAGGGCACATCTGGTTAATCTCAATGTTCTGAATGATGATGATCGCCAAGTAATTGTGTTCCCATTTGCTTCCGATCAGTTCGCTCATTTCAACCACGAGCAGCTCAGCAATAGTGAAAAGCTGTTTTGACACTGCCAAGTTACAATCCGGGCAATAACGGAGACTCACGGAATGATTTGGAGGTTGACCTTGAGGACGACCACAAGAGTTTTACCATTTACAATGAATCGACTCAGTTTACTGTTCCCTTGGTAAATGATTTTGAATATCTATCGGATAAGGATCCTGATCTTTTCAAAGATATCGAATACCAGACTCCTTCTATCACAGAATTCCAGACTTCATAGCATCCCACGAGATCCCGAGCACCCACAGTCGAATTTGATACTTGCGCATATAAATGAGTGTAAAAGCAGTTCGACCGAAGCTCAACCAACTCCAGACTCATGTAACCTACCAATAGATTATAGTAATGGTGAGATGGACATCACAGGTGTGGACTGGTTCGGAAATCATTTATACTTAGGGAGTGAATCGGGGATTCTTCTGTGGGATACCAACACGACGTAGCTCCTTGCCTCCATCTTCATGGATCATCTTCCAATTTAGTTTTCCAAAAGCCTGCAGCAGCCAAAAATTGTGTGGTTGAAATGTATTTCTCGTACTTTAGACATACGAAGTCTGAAATTGGTTAACAATACCGTCATGAATTCGGACATTGATTAAATTGAGATTTTAGAAATATGGAATACAAAAAATGTATGTCATGAGTCTCAATGTCTACAGCTTATGCAACGGTTGCAATAATAATGCTGTTTACGAATTGGGTATGGCAATGTATTTTTCTTGGTTACTCTTCTCAGAGCTTAAAAACACTGTTTAGAGAAACAACAATTTGTGATATTTAATAATTGCAGGCACATTTTGAGGTTTACCCGTTTTTTTGTGGCTCCCTTTATCCGTTCCACACGTTTTTTCTCATTAGTTCGTCTCCTTATAGACAACATTGTATGCAACAACAATGCGATTGTCTACTTCAAGCTAACTTTCTTGCATGAGAAATCTCGTTGTTGGGACGTTTCTCTTTTTCAGAAGTAGCCAGTAACACTTTTCTTTACACCAAATTACCGTAACCAGGAGTGGAATCGCCCAAATTTTGCAACACATGACTACTCATCTGAGGTACTCAAGAAAAAAGTGGCAATGCTTTGTTTTAGTCAACTGCTTTGTTCCCTGTAGTTTTCAGCGTTTGAATCGAGAACTACGAAGATTTGCAGGTAGTTCTTTATTAGCACTACCGAGTATCTTTCTTTGCCAGGCCCAAGAAAGCTAATTGGCGGTGGAAGTCAAGAAAGCGACAAATTCAAGAGATCGAAGATCTTATGAATGATACCCGACTCTTTTTCTTTTTTAGATTTCCAGAGAATTTGATTCTTTGGCTCTTCATTCCCTTAACTGTGTGTTAAATTTGCCAATAATTCTTCGATCTCGGTTCTGCCGTTTGTCGCTTTAGATTTTGCGGACTAAACCTATTTACCCTCTTTGATGCAATGGTATCTACCCCCAAATGCATTTGTAATCTATTGTTTAATTTAACTAAAGAATAACAAGAGTTTGCTTGTGAGTTATACGTCTAGTTCCTAATTCCTATGGAGTACATGAAGTTATATTCTTGATTAAGTAATCATCCTCAACAGTTCACTTGTTTTTTGAATTCCACCTTTACAAGGTTCTCTCACACTCATCAAGGAAGTGCCATCATTTGAGATTTATTGAGATTTGAATCCAGACACCCTGTAGATCTTCTCATCAACGGTACCTATTGTTCTCCGTATGTGCCAAGAACTATCAGGCCCTACCTATTGTTTTGGTCATTAGTTTTGGAAGAATGGAGAACCAGAAGTTATTCGTGGTTGGTGAGCTTGAAAAGTACCTGGAGAAAAAACAATAACTAGAAGAATGATTTACTACCTCTAGAATGTGAAAGAAGATACGGATACTTTCCGAAATCTCTGAAATTTCCGGAAACATGCCAAAATTCTCTCGTACCTACTGGTCCCAGAACCGGACTTGGAATGGCGAACACTGTATTCAAATCTATTCTAAAGTTCCTTCAGTTGTCCATAGCATTCACTAACTAAGAATAAACGAGAACATTGACTACTGCATGCCTGTACATAGTCGCACTTCTCTATCTGCACTGTGGTTGCAAAACTATTCTTATGAAGAATCCGACAAAAGGCAAGGAGTAGCAGTCTATAAATTACCTCTAACTTCCCATAATCGACACTATCCTTCTCAACTTGCTCAAGAATGAAAGTTGACTTGTATTGGAGAACCTGGTATGTAGCTACTGTGATCACCACAGTATTGGCGGCTACTATCACCATTTCAGAAACGACGACTATTAGTACTACCAGTTATGTTCAGGCGGGCACGAACATGTTCTATATTCAGCCTACTGGTGCCTTGATTGCACCTAATGCTCGAATCCTTACTTTTGGAAATGATTTGGCTAATTATGGATCTATCGATATTGATTACACAGGCAATTCGGCTATCAGAATCCCTGGAGGGAATAACTATGACACTGGATTAATTGACATCGATATTACAGGTACATTAAGCTTTTATAATTCAAGAACATTTGTTAATTACGGTACTATCGACGCCTTTGCTGGTTTGGTTGATATCGATTTAGGCAAGGGACTTTCAATGACCACCACCAATGAAGGCACATTGAAATTTACGAGCGGAAGTTCTCTTGAGTTCGACACCAACAGACTTTTTACCAACTTAGGTACATTGGATTTCAGCGCGGTAACACAAGGAAGTGTCACATTTAGCGAACTTGACAATTATGGTAACATAACTGTCGTTTCGCTGTCAGCCAATGACGCATTTGTTATTGGGCTGAACCTCAACAACCATGGATATATCCATTACAGTTATGGCTCAAACAGCGGTATTGCTTTCAACCTAAATTCACAAATGAATAACACTGGCGTTATTTACATCTCGGGAACAACTGGCGCTTCCGAGTTTGACCAAGGCTTTGCTGTCAATAATGACGGAAGTATTTGTCTTCTGCATACCTTTTTCGATCAGTCAGCGAAGTTTACTGGAACGGGATGTGTTGTGGCATCTAACTCAGGATATATGAGCATGGATTTGTTCTTTGAGTTTCCGGTTACTCAAAGTATTGTGCTCAACGACATAAGTGCACGAGTCAATATCAAATTTCAGGATACTGGAACTAAGATATTCAGCCTCTTCGGAGTTGAAAGCGGGCATACTTTTATAACGAGTAGTGGATTAGCTTCAATTAGCGCCTCTCACACGTCATACAACCCAGAAACTGGAATCTTGACTTGCGGTCAGAGTGATCTTTTTAAGTCATATTTTAACATTGGCGTTGGCTACGACCCATCGGGATTCACTGTTGTGAGCAATCTGATTACATACAATGGGGATCTTCCACTTCCAAGACCTTTTCCAGCTATTTGTGTCTGCGCAGATGAGAAGTTCACTCAGCCCGATGAAGTTACCTCCTATACAACAACGTGGACAACTACTAATGACGCTGGCGCTACAACGACTCAATCTGGTGTAGTCGTCATCATCAGTGATGACATTCCATATACCACTACATCCGTATTCCCCGAGCCATTAGAGCCAACTTTGTATACATCCACATGGCTCTCCAGTGACTCGCTTGGAACAATCCATTTGGAATCTGGAATCATTCTCGTCACTTCCGATTCTGAAGGGCAATTCTTCACTACCACTTCCGTATTCTCTACTAATAACCAGCAACCCAGTTACCTAACAACTTGGACTACTGATGTCGATGGTGCAACTGTGACCCATTCTGGTTTAGTAATTGTCACTACTGATGAATCTGGTGATTTCATCACTACTACGTCGCAAATCGAAGGTCCTGACTTTACTTCGTACCTAACGACGTGGACTACTACTGATGTCGAAGGCG
>Ga0160505_100478_pt1 | contig 23000 bp, 12 predicted proteins | sample DIDeMG_FD_108225 | JGI IMG/M metagenome (GOLD analysis project Ga0160505, IMG submission 108225) | Enriched chicken feces microbial communities from UW Madison campus, WI, USA - DID2874_E49_Stillage MG | ecosystem: Host-associated > Birds > Digestive system > Large intestine > Fecal ... | reverse complement strand
ATGAAAAAAATTTTATACCATACAAAAAAAAAAAAAAACAAAAAATAGTTTAAAAAAAAATAATATAAACTAATAAAACATAAACCCAAAAAAAAAAAAAAAAAAAAAAAAAAAAAAAAGCAAAACAATATATATATTGTTCAATTAAGCCAGTTTACTACAGAGAATTAACGTCTTGAAGACTGAAAACTACAAATAACATTAGCATATATATCATCTAATGAGGTATATAATTTCAAGGATAATAAACTGGTGTATTATTATTATTATTGTCATTATTATCATTATTCTAAAAGATCAACTATTACATCTCTTCATGTACAAAATAAACACGTTTCATCAACGTCTCAAGCTTCAACATATATATCTTAAAAGTTAATGAGTAGTAATAATTAGTCCCAGAATGACATCGCAGCGATACTAAGACTGAAACGGCCGATCACCTTCTGAAGGAGTCTGTGAATATGGGTCATGGACATCTGACATAAAACAATTCTTATGTAGAGTACCATTAACAGCAAGCGAGAAAGCTATTATTCACACGGGTTTTCCTCTATTAACTCACGGATATTTTACTATTAATCTAAGGGCAGCGCGAAGAAATAACAAGTTCCGGATGCTGTATCTCAAGGATTCAAATCTGAAAGTTATCTAATCCAAGCATAACACGAACCCTGATAACAGTTGTCACGTGAGTGAAGGATACCTGTTTAGCATATTTATAAACTTGCCATCAATGTATACACAATTATATCAAAAATGATTCAACTACCACGGCTTTCATATTCTGTAGCTATATTATTATAATCGCTTGCAAATTGTGTGGAACCAGCCAACATATTAGCTGACAGCTTCAACCTTGGTGTTGAGACACCCAGGGTTTGGGCTTCAGCACTATCGAAATTTCTCACTTTTTTTTCATCCCAAAACAATCCACCACAAAACGCATACCACACTCATTCGTGAGCCACTGTTGAAAACTAAACATAGCCCCACCTTTTACATATATTGCAATCTATACACACAATGGCGTAAGTATACCTCGAAAGATATTTAGGGATACTTTTTGTTAGATACTAATTCTTTTTTTCATTGTTTTGTTTAGTGATCTTGTTGGTAAATCACGCGCCGAAATGTCGGATCTTGAGCTGGCCCGTCTAGAGGAGTACGAGTTCACAAATGGCCCACTGTCGGTGCTACAGTCAGCAGTCCAAGAGCATACTCCGGTGTTGATTTCATGTCGCAACAACAAGAAGCTGCTGGCGCGGGTTAAGGCTTTTGATAGACACGCTAACATGGTCCTGGAAAACGTTAAAGAAGTGAGTATACAATTTTTTTTTTTTAAAGCCTGACGGGCTTTTGGCTCGGACTTAATGAACCCCCCTCTAATGATTATATCTGTGCTAACTTGTTTGAATTTTTAGATGTGGACAGAGACCCCTAGGAATGCGAATGGTAAGAAGGGCAAGCCTGTCAACCGTGATAGATTTATCAGCAAAATGTTCCTGCGTGGAGACTCGGTCATCTTAGTGCTGAAAAGTAACTAATCTTTGTAATTTTCTTCTGTTCCAATCTCATCTTTATTTATATCTATGAAACCATTTCTTTCTTTCTTTCCTCTGCTAGAGAGGGGGAAAACATATTAATTAATTGTTGATAGTAAATTACTACTAGGTATATACGTCCGTGTTTGTCTCTATATCCCAAAATGACCATAAGCTTAACCTCTTCTCATTTGCTTAGATCTCTGCTTTCTCTGCTCCTTTTGTCTCTCCTTCTCCTCATGCTTCTTCTGCTCCGCTGGGCTCAGCTTGGAGATGCGGTTGCGCTCCTCGCGCTTCTCCTCGGCCTTCTTCTGGGCCAACTCCTCGGCCTTCTTTTCATCTTGGAGCTTGTTGATCTTCTTGACAGCTGACTCTCTCACGTTCTTGAGCTTTCTGATGGTCTCAGGGCGCAACTTCTGTTTGCTGGCAACTTCAACGAGGTTGATGGCAGCAGAAAGGATGGCAGCAGAAGTCTTTGCCTCCTCCTCATTGCTGGGGAACTTGAGGCTCAAAACAATACGTGGGAAGGACTCAATATCCTCGACAGTCTCGGGGTGCTCGGCTCTCTGATCGGTAAAAGCAACAAAATTCAAAACGTTAGCAGCCTTCTGGACAGCCTCCTCAAGCTCGGGGGTAAAGAGGTTGTCGGTGATTTCAGTAGCCTCGGACATGAACACAAAGTTAACGGGAAGCTTGGGGGAATCGGTGGTCTTGGAGAGAGAAAGATAGTATTTTTCCTCTCTAGCTCTCTTCATAATCTCCTTGTTAACAATAGCAAAAACAAATCCGTTGAGAGGGGTGTTCTTATTGATAGAAATAGCAATGTCAATGTTGTCAGTAGGGGCGGCGACGTTGAAGAAAAAACTGAGAATGTACTCCAGAGTCAAACTAATAATGTTTTGGCGGCCCTTGAGAGTGAAGTTGGCAGTCAAAGAGTTGATAAAGAGACGACCAGTAGCAAAAGAGACGTAGTTAACGGGGCTTTCAGAAACGTATTCCTTGCCATTCTTGAAGCCGACTTGGAAAAACTCCTCCTTCAAGACCTCTCTGTGGGCATCGATCCAGTTCTCCACCTTCTTTTTGTTGGTGCTGGCACCATAGAGATGCGCAAAAATAAAGGCAATGATAGAGGCAATAATAATAAGCTCTTTCGACCAGTCATACTTGAGAAGTCTCTCAATGATTGACAGTTCGAACCAAGCAGGAGTATTCTGGGTGAAGGCACTATTGATCAAAAGTGAAAAAAAAAAAAATTAAAGTTAGCAGAGTGAAATTGTCACGATGAACACGCGAAAAAGACGTACATGTTGTGGGTACCATAGTCGGGCTCCAGCTCGGGCGCAGCAGCGGCGATAAGCTGGAACAAGAACGGAACGGTCAGCAAGTTCAAAGAGGGCATTTAGATGATGAAATGTACAAAACCAGAGGGATGTTTTAATTGGTTATGGAGGGGAAAAGAAGAGAAAAGGAAGAGATTGAAATTTTGGTTGCTTAGAAGGAAAAAAAAGGAGATGACCTGGGGTTATGTAAGCATACTGATATTGCACCAGAAATAATGATCTGGCTATTACCGAGCAGGTTGGCAACACAGTAGCCGCCCATGGTAAGAAAAAAAAAAAAAAAAAGGCCATTGTTAATCAATTGTATATCCTTTCACATTAATGGCTTTGTTGTAGGGATGGCAATGTTCTGTAATGCCTTTTAGAAATGAATAGGGTATATACATATGTTTTTCATATTTTGATTTGGCTGAGCTGGCCATTGATAAGTGGCCCATCACGTATCCCAAAAGGGATTATCTTAGATACGGCGGTAGAGAGCCCTGTGGAGTTGCAAGTAGAAAATTCACCAATAGAATAGCGGAGTCAAAAAAAAATAAATAAAAAATAAAGTAAAACCTGTCATTATCTGCTCTCCACTATATTACTATTGTAACTATCCTATAAGCCAGATATATGTTAAATGCAAGAATTCTGATACAAAAAAAAAAAAAAAAAAAAAAAAAAATAAAAAAAAAAAAAAAATATAAAAAAAAAAAAAAACAAAAAAAAAAAAAAAAAAAAAAAAAAAAAAAAATTTCAATCAGAATTAAATGTCAAAGCTTTAAATCTTGATCTAGGATTTTGTTTTGTAGTCAATACTGCCGATCACAAGTCCTATGAAACCGAACAATAAGATTATCAATATTGAGTTCTCAAACGAGTAAAAATGTTTTAATTACTATTTTGTTTTATATAGATAGTCATCCAAAAAAAATGGTCAAGCTGTAATCAAATTTGTGGAATTTATCAAGTTCTCAATGGCCTCCACTCTGTAGGTATCCTGAATAATAGATAGCGATAGCAAGTCAATTCCCATTGTGTCTTGATTGACGCTATTATAGAGTGGCCATTCGCTCAGGCCTGTCCCAATATTTGGATTATAATGATTAGCAAATGCAATCCAGTAACGCCGATAGGCAATAGAAGGGCCAAAATCAGCATGAAACTGAAAGAAAAGATCATTGCCATGAAATGACCCCAGATATGGAATCACACCGTGAAGGGGTGTGGAAAAGTAATTGTAGCGTGGCACGTCTGGGGTGCTAGAAAGAAGAAGTCGCCGGGGTGCCTCAAAAAGAAAGTCCGTGATCAGGGCACCAATTCGCTTGGATTGGGGTGTAAGTGCCATTGTCGCGTTTGTGCGGAAAGGGGCCCCAAACAGGTTATTGGCAGGATAATAGTGCTGTAATATTTTTACCTCTTCACTTGAACTACTCTTGTAATCAAACAGATTCTTCAAAAGTACTGCCAGCTGATCTTCACTATTAATACTCTTGAAAGCAAGAGCAAATATTGTACCCTCATCTTCTTGGGTACCAACAATGTACGGCACTCGTGCTACCTTTCCATCCTTTAACATTTGAAAAGTTGAGTAAGGAAGAATATCACCGTCTGGTCGTGGCGACCAACCAAAGAAGTTGCCAACAATTCCGTAAAACCCACGTAGCCGAGGACTTGCCTGTGCTGCTGCTAGTTCTTGAGTTGACCTTGATCGAAGGCATTCCATAACAGAGTTAGGGTCTAAGCAACCGGCCTCTTCTGCAAAAAGATCAAAAAAAAGTTGAGGCCATTTGCTCTCAACACCATGCATGGAAGTCACTCCCCCACTTTGCATGATTGCTGCTGAAAAAAGGTGACCATCACCATAGCTGTGGTCACCGCCATAGGCAACAAGATGATTACCCACACTCATGGCCCCAGCTGACTCGCCAAAGATTAAGACCCGGTTTTTGTTGCCGCCAAAATACTCGATATTATCCTGGACCCATTCAAGAGCCAGTCGCTGATCCTTAAGGCCCAAATTTGTACTCCCCTCTTTTGCTACCGTGGACCCGCCCAGGAACCCCCATGGACCGAGCCTATAGTTAAAGGTAACGTATATTATTGGTTGATTCATGTCGATGCTTTCCTGTATCATTAAGGATGGGTCAGTGGCACCGGACCCAGTCTGAAACGACCCACCGTATATCCAAACCATAACAGGTAGTGACCTTAGATTGTTCACCCCTGGAGGCCGGAATACATTTATTGTAAGACAGTCTTCTGAAGTATTAGAAGCATTGTTGGTGTTGTTCCCAAATATGTCGATTAAGGCATCTGGGATTTTTCCGCTCAAAATTTCACTCTCTTCTGAAAAGCCATATTGCTGGTTAATACATCCAGGCCCAAAATCAGTAGCGTTTAATGGGGTTGAAGGGTTTTTGTATTTTACAGGGTTCCTAAATCTTAGTTTATTGATGGGTGGCTCAGCAAACGGAATTCCAAGAAACACTTCTAGATCTTTAATTGTTGTACCAATGATTTGTTGTCCGTTCATCAGTACTGTAGGGGAAATAGGTATACATTGTGCTACCATTATTTGGAAAAATAGTGGTATCAACACTGCAAGTCTGACTCCCAGATTGTTAAAAAAAATCATTGTGGGGTACCTGTATTTGACTGATAAGAAACAAGAGGTTGCATAAAAAGTAAAAGTAGAGGAGTATAAAAGGAATTGATTCCTTATATATTACTGGTTAGAGCTTTTTATATTGTGTGTCAATATTAGCAATAATGCTTTCATGGCGACGAGTATAGCGGGTGACTCTGGGCAGACTCGAAACACTGACAAATTCTGACTGGATGATATTTAAAATTTCATTCTAAATAAGTTCTAAATGTGTAACAGAGTTAATTAAATGCTTCCTTTTGTTTCTTTTTAAGTAATTTCAATTTGTTACAAAGACTTGCTCGAGTTACGAATTCTGTGCTAGCCCTAATAAATGACTATTAGCAGTGATTATTTAATGACTGTTACGACACGTACTCCCACCAAACCATGTATCGTTTCCATATCCATACAATCGGGAGAACATTATCTCAATATCCCAAATTTCTCCCACAGGGGCCACACAAGACAGTTGCAACCCGAAACCGAGGATAATAGTTAGGAACCACCTTGGCATGTGAAGCTGGGTTCATGAGCGTGCCGACTCACGTCAAACGGTGATAATGGGTGACTTATTATAAACATTAGAATGTACAAAGACCTTAGAAAGCGGGGCAACAACAAAGAAAAAACTAGTTGAGAAGACTGAGTATAGGGAATGTTAGAAACTTTGGCCCTTCTCGTAAGATAAGAATTTTCATCAATAGAGAAAGAGGAGGAGCAAGGAATCCATAAGAATTATTCTTTATACGAGCGACTCGACTTCCTCTTCGTCTCAGCGCTTTAATTTGTATTACTGGACTACCATCAACTATATTACTTCTCTTTTCTATAAGTTTTAATTCCTGGTTTCAGCGTTAAATCCAGCTAAACTAACTTACGCAAGGCACTTACATAACTGCCCAATATCTCCTCATCGTCTTGATGCATTGAGTTATACTACTAAATCACCCTCAACTTCTACATTATTTCTCTTTTCTGTGAGTTGGGATTTCTGACTTCGACTTAAGCTCAGCTAGACTAACTCATGATATAGTAAAATAAACTTAGATTTCTGGTAATTCACTTCTAGACCTAAGTTTGGTAATCACGTGCCGACAATTTGGATCATGATAATGACTTGAAAAAAAACCATCTAGAAGCTACACTGTTGAGCAAGACCTGTTTTAGTTGACACTATTTTTTTTAAGAAAAAAGTGATGTTTTTCAATAGCCAAAAACTCTTAATTATTACAAAAGTTTAAAAAAAAAAAATATTAGATATTCATACATAACCAGCATATATGAACCAAGAAAAATATATATGAAAAAAAAAAATTGAAAAAAAAAGATAACTGAAGAAAAGTCATAAAATATGTGTACTAGCAAATAAAAACCAAAAAAAAAAAAAGAGGAAAAAAAGAACGGCTAATTGGAATATGGCATATGGTATACCATTGAGTGGTTAGATCCTTCCTCACTGGTCCCAGGATTGCCATTACTGAAATTGATATTGTTGCTCGCGTTGTTTCCGTTATTGTTTAATCTCCCATTATCAGTACCATGGCTGGTAGTCGTTTGAACATTGTAGTCACCATTATTGTTTTCTGTATCATTACCCGAGTATTGAGTAGACTTTACTAGCTCTTCGACAATGTCAGTTTCGGGATATGGCAAGACTCCATTGGGTCTAGCGTGCTCTTCAAACGGGTTGTGGCCATCATCGTCCCCGTAGTCAGGGTATGGCGCTGCTGATTTCTTTTCATCTACACTTGAGGAACCCGCAGATAAAAAGGCATCCAATTCGCTGTCATCGTTTTCTGGATAGGGAAGCTTAAACTGGCTCTGATCATTTTGCTGGCTTATGATGTTATCTGCTCCTGGAGTCAAAGCTAAATCTTCATTGTAGACTAAACCAGACATAGCCTCACTTGGGTAATAGAGCGCAAATATATCGTTAGCATGGTCATGATAATGATCATTGTTGCCCAACAGGGTCGAGCTGGACTTGTTAAAGTCACCACTAGAGTAAAAATGGTCTAATGCTACCGAGCCTGGTGGAACACCCCTACCAGCATAATGTTCATCCATCTCGCTCGTATCTAATGTAAAAGGCATAAAGGGATTACTCTGGGAGTTATGTGACGAAGAGCTAAAGTCTTCGCGTGACAGAGGTAGTGGGGGCGACACAGCAGAAGACTGGTTATTCATAATTTTGCCATCTTCACTATTGTTGTTAACGCTAAAGTTGTTACTGCTTCCTTCATAATTTGTTTGAAATTCCGGTGGTACTGACATAGAACGCGATGGGGCAGAAAACAATCCATTTCTTTCGTGATCAGACTGACTTGGAAACGCGGTCTTGAATGGGTTGGATGGAAGCTCGAAATGCTCACTCATGGGTGTATTTGTTGGAGCCTGCATGACAAAGCGGGGTTGGTTAGAATTAGGAGAATTGACTATACGCTCCTGTTTGGCCGGATCAATACCATTGAGGTTGGGCGGAGGGACTGTCACAGAACGAGAGCCATAAGGTACAGTGTAGGATGGGTTAACAGTTTGTTCCAAAGTCGGGTCAGTGTTAGAACGCGATGCCATATTGAAACTCTGCTCAGAATAATAGTTAGATCCAGGGTTAAAGTCTCCCTGAGTTGTCGATAACGAAGTAGGTAAATCGCTACGTGTTGTACGATCATAATCCAAAACTGCATGCATTTGAGGAGAAAACTCATTGTCATGCGTGGGCAGGTTAGAAGATTGAGGCAGTGTCGACGATACGGGATTTTGTAATGAAAACTGTTCATTATGTTGTTGTTGTTGCTGCTGAGGAAGTAACTGTTGAGAGGCCGATTGTAATTGGACAGGCTGTTGGGCGCCCACAGTTGAAATCGTGTGTGTGTGCTGGCTAGACTGAGTGTACGGTGTATTCGATTGTTGTCTAGGTAGCGGTGCGGTTTGAGACCGCGCGTTATAGTCAGACGGCTTGGGAAGGTTGTGAACAGAATAAGAAGGCTCAACTTGATTGTACTCTTGAGGACGATTATTGGGCGGTTGTTGTTTTAGTGGAGCTGTCTGAGACCGCGCGTTATAGTCAGACGGCTTGGGAATGTTGTGAACAGAATAAGAGGGCTCTACTTGATTGTACTCTTGGGGACGAGCCGGAGTACCAGCCGGCTGTTGTTGTGGTGGAGTCGTCTTGGATCTAGGAGCGTAGTCTCTTGATTTTTGTAGATTGTTGACAGAATATTCGGGTATCGGTTTGCTGGATTCAGCTGAGCGATCCTGCTTGAAGACAGCAGCTTGAGCTTGTTGTTTGGGTAGTGGCGCCGTTTTCGATCTAGGCTCATAGTCGCTTGGCTTCGGCAGATTGTTTACAGAATATGAGGGCTGCGTCTGATCAAACGGTCTTTGATTATTGGATTGGGCAGGCCTGGACTGCTGCTGAGTGGCTGAAGAAACACCAGTCAGGTTCCGCCCGGGAGGTGCTGTTGTCGAGCGAGGCACCATTTGCTGGCTATTCATGTCTTTTGTGGTGCTTCCAACAGGCTTTCGCTGTACCTTGTTGATGGGGAACCGTTCAGGAACCTTGCGTTTTGACTGCTCAGCTTCAGTACGGTACTGCATACCATTGCTAGATTGATCATACGATGAATCAAGTTTCTTTTGTGAAGGCATCCTAATATCGTCCGCAGATGAAATAGCAAAGGACCTTACTTCTGTGTCATTTTTATTAAGCAAATTTGTCTTGCTCTCAGCATGGCAGGAGTCCACAAGTGTTGCGTTGCTGTCTTTCTGGTTGAGAAATACTGGAAGCGTCGGCTGCTTGGATTTCCGTTTGTTTTGTTCTCTCAATTCCATCAAATCGCGATCATGATACTTTTTGACTAACAGGGCGATCCTTTTGTTGATCCGAACATAACAGTACTCCTCCAAACCTGAGCATGTCTTTTCAATGTGTACGTATAGCGGAAGTGCACAGAGAAGAGCAAATATTAACTGGAAAACGTTAGCCAACCAAACAACAAGACTGAAGACCATGACAGCGATGACCAGTGCCTGGGCATGCGAATGGATAGCAATGTCCTTAAGTGTTTCAAGAAATTCTTCATTCACTTTGAACACTGAGTATAGGGTTAGCGCATTAATTGCCTGTCTAGGGCCTTCGGCGAAAATGAGTCTAACCCAGCCTTTCAAAGCAAAGTAGACGAAAAGCGCCAGGTACTCTTTCTTGTTTCGTGACTTTGTGATTTTTCCAAATAAGCAAAAATAACTGTAGCCCTTGATGGAGTAGAACTTGCGCGCAATCTCGTTAGTGTATGTGCGGGAGATGTTCTGTTCGCGAGCAACGCGGATAGCGATTATGAACTCAATGGCGATGAGGACAGTCGAGAGTATAATGCAGCCGGCAAAGATCCAGCGCGAAATATGGATAGGAACTGCCGGGTCAATTTCACTTGACCAGCGGTCGAATGCAAGCAGAACGACGGCGGTGTAGATATCGGAAGCAAACACTGCCAGGGCGATGATAATAGATATGTACATGAAGAAGTAGCTGGTGACATATTTGAAAGACACAGTGCGAAACTGTTTCATGTCAATGAGGTCAAATTTCGACTCATCATACTGCTTCTTCCATTTGTTTCGACCAAACATTAGAGAGAGAAAAATAGTGTTTGTGCGTATCGACAGCACTAAAGGGTTAAGCGAGTGTTATAGTTTATGAAGCGAGGGTTATAGTTTGTAAAGCGAGGGGTGCTAAAAGAATGAAAATAGTTGGTATATGGCGGTGGGTTTCTTGACCCCTTGAATAGACGCTGCGGTCAAGGTAATGTGGGGTTGAAGTGATAGTGTGCGAGTACTGGTTAACTTGGCCAAGAAAACACTGTCGAAAGACTCAAGCACGATGGTTTAAAAGAAATGGATTTGTTTAGTTGGAACTTTCCAAAGAGATTCTGAGGTTTGTGAAGGTTTTAGTCGTCGTCAATTTGAGTTCCTCCTGGTTTTATTTGACATTTGCCGTTTAGGGCTTTGTGTCAGTTTTTGAGCCAGTCAAAAAGAACCAAAGTAACGTAAAATAATAATTTTAAAACTAAAATAAAGCATACTAAAACCAGCTTTTTGTGACGTCACTATAAAACAGCAAAAATAATTGGCAACGGCCACCGGGTCTCGGTTACTCAAAGAGTTGGTTTTTCTGGCAGCGCTGATGACTATGTACAAATGAGTATATATTATTTACATCTTTTTTCTATAAACCCGTGTCTAAAAAACCCTCCCGGGCTTGTAGGGCCCTTAAGCCTTGACCTCTTCAGCGGCCTTCTCGGCGTCTTTCTGCGCCATCTGCTCAGCCCGTTTGGCCTCCTTTTCGCGGGCCTCCTGCTCCTTTAATTTAGCCAGCTCGGCCATGGCGCCGGGCTGAAGCTTTCTAAAGACAGCAACAAAGCCGCCGCCGCTGACCATGTTGTTGCCGACACGAGGCCGGCAAACTCTGACAACCTCGCCAGTGGAGCGCGCGACAGTTGACCGAATGTCCCATGCACGCAAGCTGCCACCTCCCATGCCAGGCATCAGCTCGACAGTATTGACCAGCGTCAGATCAAGGTCTGGGCACACTCTCACGTGCTCGACCATGTTTTGGATCTGCGACACAGATGGGCAGAACACAACCAGCGGCGCGTTCACGGCGAGATGACGGGCAATAGCATCAATAGAACTATCTGGCGACGGAAGATCAAGAAAAGCGCCGTGAAGGAAACTGGAGGTGTTGGCAAGAGCCTTCCAGGATCCGCTAGTTTCGTTATTGGTGAGCCATGCCTCGGGGGACTCACACACGTGGAACTCGACATTGTCGCGGTACATTCCGTGGCGGAAATCTCGCACGTTGTGGCGGCCAGTGCGGGAGAATGAGTGGTTACGATCAATCGAATGCAAAATGGCTTTTCGCAGCTCGGGGCCTGTGGAGTCTGTGGATGCTGCCTCGGACCCCTCTGGGTTTGGCTCCGATGCTGGTTGCGGCTGGTTGCGCTTAGCCGCCCGGGCCTCGCCGTTCGCAGCGTGCAGCATGCGTGAGATAGCTAGAGTCAAAGAGCCGTGGCCGGTGCCGGCCTCTAAAAACTGCTGTACGCCTTCTGTCGTCTCGTCAACATGAATATCTGCCAAGGATACGATCGCTGCGGCGTCGAGCGGGTAAATTGGCTGGGCATCGCGGCGTCGGTTGAGCAGAAACTCTTCCATGGTTGGATATGTCAGAATGTACTTTTGTTGAGGCCCCTTACTAGGCTTGGCTGAACTTGGTGTAATTGTTGTGCGCACCGCCTGGCCCAGGATCTCGTCGTGGGCAATCTTGAACTTGCCGACATCAAATACCTTCCCCGGAACGAGGGGCTTGGAAAGATAGATTTTATCAGGCTGCAGCACGTGGCGCGCGAGGGCGACGTCACCAGGCTTAAATACTTGCGAGTAGTGTCTTGTGAATGTTCTCAACATGGTGCAGGTGAAATTTGTGGGGTCAACGGGATAGACGGGTATTCGTAGAGAGACAGATTACGGCAGATGAAATTTTTCACTACCCTGCAATACAGGGCAGGGGTAACAACGGTCCATACACGTGACGCAGCGGATCCGACCCGCCGATGGGCCCCAGGTGAGTTGTAAAAGGTACCCGTTGAGTCGAAAGACCATGGCGCTTAGCAGTGTATATTTTTGGGTAAATAAAGCCAATCTGTACACGCGTTCAAGTAGCTGAAGCCAGGTAACCAGAGTAGTAAAAGCAACTGAATTTCGTAGTGTCCGCGCCATAATAGAACCAATATCGCTGCATAGTCAAAAGAAGTGAATATTACCTACAAAAAATATCATGTGTATTATTGTTTTAATACGGGAATCAAATCATGCAAGCCATCTCTATCTTCCAATTAAACATTTATGGATGAAGAAAAAAAAATAAAAAATTTTGGAAAAATGAAAAACGGCTTTGCTTTTCCCAAGCACACCAAAACAAAACCCTGGTTTCGTGATAGTCGCCCTCTCTTCCCACAGAAGATCAGTTCCTCCCAGCGCTCTCTGACGCTCTTCCACTAGAAATTGCGAGACAGCCATAAAGCTTCTCGCTGCCTCATGGCCGGTTTGGACATTCTTGCTACCTAATTTTTTCTATTGTATTTGCCTCCCTTGTTTGTTTGATTGATTGTTTGTTTGTTTTGTATAGCGCCGCAGCAATGTCTTTGCTCACAACCATCACTATCATCAGCTCGCCCACAAGTTTTCTGTACCGACAGCCACCAGCGCCACTGGTACGATTTTTTGGCCGCATTACGGAGTTTGATGCTCGGCGGGGTGTGCTTACTGTGACCGAGCTGCCCGCGCTCTTTGTTGAATTTGACCATGCGGGACAGCATGGTAGCGGCACGAGTAATGGCGGTAGCAGCAGTAGCGGCAATAAGAATGTGGCTAGCAACAATAATATCCAAGCTGATACCAGTCCCAGCCGCAGTGGCAGGTCCGCGCGTGCGCTACCAACTGTCTTGGTACAGTTGCCCGATACTGTTCTGGATCTTGCCCACACAACCGTGCGTCAACGGCTCGTGGTCTGTGTACTTGGCCATTTTAACCAGTCAACACGATTAATTACGGCATCGGAAGTGGTCCCAATTGATAATCAGTGTTTGTTTGACCCTGGCTACAAAAATAATTTTTATAGTGATACGGTTTTGCAAAAAGTGCAGGTTGTGCAGTATATTGCGCAATGCTAGTTTCCCCTGCCAACAAAAATAGTATCGTTAGATACATGGCCCGTTTATTGGCCTTACATCAAATAGTTACAATGTTATAGAACAAAAATGGCATACAAAAAAGACATGATTTCAAAATATTAGTAACTATGAGGCTAGCAAGGTAGCGATATCAGCGCATATTATAAGTTCAAACATCCAATGGCACCGAATTCTCCACGAATGTAATTTCATGTGTTCATAAAACTCTAGTATCTCTATTGGTTTTTTACAACCTTCGCCTACTATTTTCTATGTTGTAAAGACAATTTGGTCATGATAATTTATTCACGCCCATGTATGAATGGACATTTAGGAAATCAGTATTCCGCGTCGTCTAATAATTTATGGGTCAATCTCTCCTCTCATGCATTGTTTTTCTTTCTAAATTACTCTAATTTATATGTTACAAGGTTTGTCGCTCTTTTTATTTCTATCTTTTGCAGTTGGCCTGTTTTCCCTGAGGTCACCGAAACTGGTTAAAATCTGGATACATGTAGGGACTTTGACTGCCCAAATACGAGCCGCCAAGTTTTGCATTGTTATTATTATTATTACCGGTACCATTTATACCAATCCCGGGAGTTGTTTCTGTGCTTTCCTGGTCGTAGAGCCCGCCGCTGGTGAAGGAGCTGGTGCCGGGGATGGGCGCGAAAAACTGATCCCAGATTGCCGCCATGGGAACCTCGTTAATAATGTCATATATCCGCTGGCCGTCGTTTCGGGCTATCCGTGTCGGCACTTGAGATTGTTGCGGTTGCAGCTGTGGTTGTAACCGCGGTTGGCGATCATTCCCATTAATAAACACGTTCTGTGGTGAAAGCACGTTATTGTAATTGCCATCATGGCTATTGGCCGTCCTTTCATGGTTCTCAATATTATCCACGGCTAGGCCTGACTGAAACTCTGCTAGCGTTTTGTTAATATCGGGGCTAGCGCTATTTGGCGAGATACCATCTAGTTGTGCTGCTTCTTTAAAGAAACTTTCGAGATCACCCCATGTGGTATTGCCAAAGGAACCAACGCCAGTAGATGAATCAAAAATGGGTGGCTCTGTATCGTCATGTGGAAGAGTGTTGATAAGGCTGCTAACATGCGGATGCATGTCCTTGGCGTTAACATCGGCTGTCATGAGAGGCAAAACCTCATTAAGTAACGTGCTTTTATTGACATGCTTGCCACTAGGCAGCTGCATTATGACACCAGCTTGCTCGTTGTAATACAACTTAAGAATCGCCGCAGTGAGGATGCCGAACGTGTCCCGACATGATGTGGCGGCATCACACTGTCCAATCATTGATGCGAGCACCTCGGTGCACGCAGCAGTGGTTTTTGTAATGGACTCAACTGTTGTCTTTGCGCGCAACTCTGGAGAGTGGTATAACGCGTAAAGATATGATGTACCTGCCATAAACAAGTTGTGCACAACCACCCATGTATAATTGATAACACGCTGATTATTCATGTCCGAATAAATCTGGATCACTTTTTCACCGGCCTCAGCAATGATATCATAGCCTTCAACTGTTGGTGGCGACGTATACGCGGGACAAAGTCCGTAGAGCAACAGCTTGGACTGATGGTAGTTCAGTTCTATAAACCGAAGATTGAAGTTGCAGTTCATTTTTTTAGTAGATTTGGGGCATTCATGGTGCCAGTTATCTAACTTAGCGGCCATTTCATCGCGCCAGTGGTCAAGTGAGGAATACTGCCGTGGTAGTGAAGCACACTCATAAAGAATGCTCTGGATCTCCGCTTGGATTTTACGGATCCTAAAAAAGCTTAGCGCAACGCTCTTGTATGACGAAGAGGTTGATTTCTTTTGTGAGTAGTCGAGAGTTATGGTTGATGGGTTGCCAAAGGATGAGTCAATGATTAACGTGTCGTCAAGCTCAGATGGAAATGGAACCTTGATTGTGTGCTCTGGAATGCCAAAGGGTCGGCCCAAGTAGACGCAGACCTGGCGGTCCAGTGCGTACGTACACCAGAACAGGCGACGCCTCAGATCCAGTGTCGCCGCATCGTATTCAGATATGTTGATTTGTGAGGAATTACTCTGAGAATTTTTATACCAAGACTTCATGCCGCTTTCAGTGTGCAATCCGAGGTCAACACACAAGCGTGTGGCAGAGCCTAGCACGTACCATACTCCCGGCACTGCCGGCCGCATGATTGAGTAGAGGGCTAGTAGCAGGATTCCCTGGAGCGCTTCGAGCCGGTTTGCTGACGCAAAAACCGAATCGACATGCTTCATAGCAGCAAGATGAAACGATTCGGCCATGTTGGATGGTGATTTTTGGTGTAGTGCAGCATTGGCAATGCCAAAGATAATGTTGAGAAAATAGAGCGCCGGGGTCGATTTCATATTTTTGGTCAGGTCTTGATAATTGATGTTTGCATTTTTTTCGCTTTCTGGATCACACATTGGCACACCTATCGAGGTGTAGTCGGATGCAAGTGAGATGTTGGACGAGAGGGTGCCATAGATGGGTTTGAAGTACTTTACGAGAAATTGCTCACGATGAAGGATTGGTAGTTGCGGATTGGCCTGGGCAAAGTAGATGGATATGAGGTTCTGAGCAACTTCCTTTGATGGCAATGGAGCAGGATCAATAGCCGGCCTGCCTTTTCTTACAGCGGTAGGGTCGGGGATGTGAGGTTGTGCTTGTGGTTGATCCGGCGACTTGAACTTTACGGCAGTGAAGAGGAGCCGGGCAAAAGACAACCCGGATGAGGATCCGAGGTATGACGAGGGTGGGACCGATGCATCGCTAACAGAGCCACTTTCGACAGAAGTCATGAGGGTATCAATGTTGTCAGGATTTTTGATTGGTGGGCTCGGCTTCTTGGCGCTTGTAATTCTATCCGTTGCAGCATTATGCGAGATGGGTGCTGGTGACGCTGGGCCGCTGGCAGCAGCAAGCGTGGTGCCAGGTCGGTGCAAGGGCAATTCAAGGCCATGGCGTTTGAGCTCGAGTTCTAGTAGTGCAACACGATCTTCAAGATGTGAGACGTAACTGCGGGGGATTTCTCGGCCGGTAGCAGCATCTATACCAACGCATTCTACGTGGGCCTTGAGGCAAGCAGTGCAGGAGGGAAACTTTTGGTCGCAGCGCGTCTTACGCGTCCGGCAGCGGTGACACGCAGAGATGGAGCGTGTCACGCCTATCACATTAGAAGGTTTTATGGTGGTACTACCTGTAGCAGTTTTTTTCTGACGTTTGGGCTGTCCCAAGTCGGGTGCTATCGAAGCTGCTGGCCGCTTGGGCTCTTTAAAGTCTGAAGTGAATGCGGACGACATGTTGGAGTTTGTTCACGGGCGCATAGATAATGTTTAGTCTAGATCGACAGAAAAAAAAGTGAGAGGCCTAGTGAAGGGTTCACTGGTCTTGGAAAATGAAACCGGCTTTTTTGGTTTTTTTTTTTTTTTTCTTTTTTTTTTTTCAATCAAACTGGACAAACCAAGACGTTGAGATTTTTTTTTTCCTAGGTATTGTTTTTTTCTAGATATTTTTCGTTATCAGTTATGCTTATCGTGGTTAGGGCAGATCAAGGACTGTGATTGGCTGTTGGGTGTCATGCATCTTCACAATGCATCCCCGACATCCACTGCAACGGCACTGACAATGTGGGGGGTTGTTGAAAGCGTTATCAAAAGTCCATATAGAAATATGGTATAGAATTCAACTATGTCTTGGTATTTTCAATAGGTTGCCATACTGTTGGAGGCTTTGGGCATGGTATCAACAAATTTTCATTTTAGGACTCAGTTTTATTATGTTTAAATCTCAAATCTTTAGCTACAAGTATCACATCTAATTCATGGTGTTAAACCACCCATCTCACTTCTCGCCTACCCCCATGTCCTGGCCACCCAACTTCCTACCTTCGCCAACATCTCGTTACCTATCGCGACCGCGGTTTTTTGACTATCTTTAAAGCCATTGCTCATCGGATACGTGCGTCTTGTTTACCATGCCTGGTTACACCAATGAAGATATCCAAAACGCGCTCCAAGACATTAAGAATGGATTCTCACAACGTAAGGCCGCCGAACGCAATGGTGTACCACGTCAAACCTTAAGGGATAAAATAGCGGGAGCTTTACCGCATTCTGAGGCTCATAAACACCAACAGAAGCTCTCTGAGGCCCAAGAGCGAGACCTTCGAGACTGGGTCCTAATCCAACATGCCCTAGGGTTCCCTCCAACTCACATACAAGTTCATGAATTCGCCCACCGGATTGCCAAGAATAACGGGTATAACGAGCCTATTGGAAAGCATTGGCTTAAGAACTTCCTTGCACGCCATAATAAAATGAAGACAGTCAGACATCGAAAAATTGATACAGCACGCTTTAATGGGGCAACAACTAACAGAATTAAGGCCTTTTTTCAGCCTCAAGAATTACCAGAGATTGAAGCCATTCCCAAGGAGAACCGATACAATATGGATAAATGTGTCATACTGAAGGGGGGGTCAAGATAATATTGCCCTAGTCGTTGGCCATGCAGAAAAGACCATTTGTCTTTAGGAGAACCCAAGATCTCATACTTGGACGACAATTGTTGAGTGTATATCAGCCGATGGCCGTGTCCTCACCCCGCTCGCCATTTTCAAAGGAAAAATGGACCAACAGCAACTGCCTCCTGAAGACATTGACTTTCTAAGTTCTTGGGACTTTAAGTCATCCACAGAGGAGTGGACCGACGATAAAATTGTTCTTACTTGGCTCAAGACGATCTTTATCCCTCATACAATGCCTCATAAGGAAGGAGAGAAGAGGCTACTTATTATTGATGGTCATGGCTGTCATGCAACAGATGACTTTATGTTTGAGTGCTTCCAGAATGGCATTTATGTCCTCTGGCTTCCTCCACATTCTTCTCATGTCACACAACCTTTCAATGTGGGTGTGAGCATGCCAGTTCTTAATGCATACAGAAGGGCAGTATTATCCCAGCTCGCTACTGACAATGACTTTTCATTAAAAACTAAGATAATCATCCTAAATTGTTACGACCGCGCGAGGAAGGTTGGAATCACACGAAAGAATATCATTGCCGGGTTCGAAGCATCTGGACAATGGCCAGTAAACATTGAGAAGCCCCTGATGAACCTCATGACAGTAGATCTGGACGACCAAGGACAGTCAGAAACACCACCAAAGATAGCCTCTCAACCGTCTGAGATATTGGATGAGACTCCCCAATCAGTAAAGCAGCTACGCAATGCACTTAGCACCGTCTTTGCTGACGAAAAGATCAGTCAGCCGGTCCGTCACTTATTTAGCAGGCTTGGCCAAGAAATGGATTGTCAGAACGCCAAATTGGCACGGTATGAACGGCAATTGACGCAATTACGGCATGAGCTAGAAGAAGCCAAGTCGAATAAGAGACAAAAGGTCGCTATTGACTCCTAATACATGATTTGCCAAGGGTCCTGATATTGTGAAGGCTCGAGAACAGCTATACAAGATTTTGGATCTGTCATCTACGTCTAAAAATGCCAAGATGAAAAATTACGAGCCTATTGAGTATGTATGGAATTTAGAGACTATGGCAATGCGAAAATTCGGTCTCCATAGCCTTCAACTCAATGATCATAATTGAGTGTGATGCATCCTTAGCGTTTATGAAACTGGATGGACGAGAAATGGGAGTGGCCAGCTTACGTGCTTCAAGTATCCGGGTTTCTTTCAACGCTGACAAACAAGAATATCAATTTCTTACAATCTTTTTTTTTTTTTGAGCAAGTTTTTTTTGTCATTGTATTATCATGGGTTGTTAAATACATGGTATCTGGGGCCCAAAGAATAATCTCTGAAAAGACCAACTCCATATATACTTGATGAAACCCCCTAGCTCCTTTATACATGATGTATTTTAAAGGGCATGACTTAGAGTCGTTTATTTTTTCTTTTTTACTGTTACTACTGTGAGACTCTATTCATAACCTATTTCAACTTTCTACGTCAGGGAAAAGAAATTAGCAAGTCAGGTACAAATATTTAAGGTATATATGGATAGATGGATGTATAGATATATGGATATATGGATATATGGGTATATGGATATATGGATATATAGATATATGGACATATGGATATATGGATTTGTAGTGATTGTAGATCCCTTAAGCTGTCCAAATATCTAAGACCTGTGGCTTGTTCCATCTCACGTACTGTGCTGTGGCGCACATGTGTCAAAAAAGTCTCTCGCAGTCGAATGTAGTATTTATGGGGAAATTAAAAAAAATTGCGGCATACCCATGTAGTAGCTACATGTAAAGTAAGTTGGTGGAAATGTCGTACTTGTTGTATTTATTATTTTGGGTATTAACATACTGGCTAAATGAAGTTGAACTCTTTTTTTTTTTTTCTTGTTGTAGTCTAACATTCTACAGAGCGCAGTTGTTTAAAATTTGTTCCCCGGAAAGCGATCTCCAAGTGCTTGCTGGAGCAGCTTCCATGTTTCTTCAGTCCTTGTTTTATGGTTTGCTTGATTAGAGCAGCTGATTGAGAGTTTGCTGTGTGCTCAATGCCTAATCCCAGATTTTCCTCAGCACATGGAACTTGCCAGGGAAATTTCTACGCCATCAAATATCGAATCTCCCTTCTACATGACGAGAGTGTTATTAATCTCATTGGGGTGTATATTAAAGCTATAGGCTTCTTGTTATCTACTTTTGTTATGTGACTTTTCGGTATCAAGGCAATAATCTGATTTTCTATATATATACATACATGTAGCTTTCAGGTCAAATAGATTAAAATTAGTGTCTTCTTTGTATGTCATTTTGTTTGTAGCTTTTTGATCTAAGGACAATAAACCGATTATATATCTATATATGTGGTTATCAAATGTTCGCAATTGAGGAGTAAGTGGTAGTTCTTAAGTACCAGTTATGGTTCTGGATGTCCGGTAGTTTGAATGAATCCAACACACCCACATGGTCGAGAAACCAGCTAAAACTACTAAATAACTAAATTTATTAATAAAAGGGCCCATTGGTGGATAAAAAGTGGAGTTTCTTGTCAAAGATGCAACAGGGCTCATAGATCTACAAAAAAAGAAGGCATGCTTCACTAGCATTGGATATCACGGGATCGCATGAGGGGATAGTAAGATAAAAGAATTGATTACACAAGTTGGCTAAGATAAAAACTATTATTGAACGAGATATATAGGTTAACTTTAAAAATTGGAGGGGATGATGGTGATGGTCAATGGGAGTATTTTGGTGATGATTGAAACTTTGATAGGAAACGATGTCTGTATGGGCTACGTCAATCAATATTCAAACGGCACTCGACCTTGCGTTGCTGCTGCCGCTGCTGATAACTAGAAAATAATGTGGCTTACGTGGACTAAGTGATAAAATAGATCATGTATAATAACACAGATATCTGATATTGTAAACTGATCATATCATATTTTATTTAGAGGTTGCTGACACCAATGGATGTTTCTTAAAGTCATTTTACAAAAACCCTCTATTGGGCGGGTTGTTATTATTCCCATCTCTTAAAGATAGTAGCGAATGCTTTTAAGCAAAAAGTATTTGATCTGCAGATTAACATTGAGGAGATAAAGATTAAAAAAGGACTTGAAATTCTCTGAGGCTCAAGTCGTGATGTTTAAACAGACCTCCCCGGAATTGACAACCCGAGTTTACCATTTAGGCAGTCATTTCTTAATCAAGGTTTTTGCCGTTGTTTCCTCATCTCTTCAATAAGCCTATAATGGTAATTTTGCCGATTTTGATCTTGACCCCCGCATTGTAACTTCAAAGTAATACCCATCTTCCAACCTTCCATACCAAATTACCTGGCCATCAAGTCAACAAAAGTCTTAATGATGCTCCCCTAAAAAGCCATTTGACTTGTATTTTTTTTTCATTCCAATTAATATCAATGGCTTCTTGCCAAACCTCATACTGCGGGGTTTCGTAAATATAAATACCCAGGAAGCTTCTCACGATGGGACCCTTTCTACAATATCAATCTAATAACTACAACTACTGCAATAACCACAAAAGAAATCAAATAATCAACCAAATACAATGGCTACCTTGTCCCCCTCCACCCCTGATGCTCTCAAGCAGATCATTGACGCCGCCGTAGCTGACCCCCAGAACATCCCAGGAACCTCTGTGGCCATTGCCAACAAGAATGGTGATATTCTCTTCTCCTACGCCGCTGGCCAGGTCGGGAGCGAGACCAAGACCCCCGTTACAGTTGATAACATTTACTGGATTGCCTCGTGTACCAAGATCAGTGGTTCTATTATTGCCATGCAGGCTGTTGAGAAGGGTCTTCTCGATCTCGACTCTGCTGACGATGTGGAAAAATACTGCCCTGAGCTCAAAAATATTCCCATTTTGAAGGATGTCTCAAAAGAAGGCCATGTTACTCTTGTTCCCAAGACCAAGCGTATCACTCTGCGCATGCTGCTCACCCATACTGCCGGCTTTGGCTACTCCTTTTTCAACCAAAACTTGGCCAATTACAGTGAACTTTTCGGCATTGAAGAGCTCACGGGCAACTCCAACTGTGTAAGCTCGCCTCTTAGCTTTGAGCCTGGCACCAAGTGGGAGTATGGTGTAGGTATTGACTGGGCCTGTATCTTGGTCAGCAGAGCCGAGGGTGCCTCACTTAATGATCTCATTACCAAGAACATCTTTGAGCCCGCAGGCGTCAAGGATACCACTATGCGCCCCGACGCTGAGCTTAAGAGCCGGCTCATGGCTATGAACTACCGTGATCCTAGCGGCAAACTTACTGAGCGCCATCAGCCCATGACCGCCTCACTTTCCGAGGACGTTGTTATCCGCGAGCAATCCATTGACTCCGCAGGTGCCGGTATCTTTTCTCGTCCTGCTGAGTACGTCAAGGTGCTTGCTGTTCTTTTAAACAAGGGTGTTGCTGGCCAGACTGGTAAGCGCATCCTCAAGGAGGAGTCCGTCAAGGAGATGTTTACAAACCAAATCCCCCACTGGCCCGACTTTGGTAGACAGGGAATTGACGCAGCAATCCCTCATCTTACCAATCCTCTCCCCGAGCTCTTCCCTCAGGATGGCAACCCGCCGCAGGGTTGGGGTTTGTCCCTCTTCCTCAACCTCACCGAGTCTCCATCTGGTCGCTCAGCTGGTTCTGGTTTCTGGTGCGGTCTTGCTAACCTCTACTACTGGATTGACATCACCAAGGGTGTTACCGGCATGGTCTGCACCCAGATTCTTCCCTTTGCTGATATGAAGGTTCTTACTCTTTTTGGTGAGGTTGAGGCTACTGTCTACAAAGGTCTGCAGCAGTAACGGTGGTAATAGCACGCCATAATGAAGGCTAAACGAAAAAGGAAACATAAATTTTTCAAGTGATGATTCTACGAGTTATAGATAAAATATCAAATTAATCTAATGATGAATGATGGTTAAAATGTGCCAATGATGTCAATGCGAGTTTTCAAAGTTTAGGCGTTTATTATACTTTGATAAATTCAGGAATCAAGATAAAAACAAAGTTTTGACACTTTTGGAGGTTGAGAACCAAGGTGCTAAAAGCGTTTGTGGATTCTGTTGACAGCCACGTTATACACTCAGTACATTTACAATATCAAACTTACTACAGTCCAACAAAATCAGCCCAAAAAAAAAAAAAAAAAAAAAAAAAAAAATTTTTTAAAATTATTTTTAAAAAATAAAAAAAAAAAAAAATAAAAAAAAAAAAACAATATTATTT
>Ga0160505_100477_pt1 | contig 23010 bp, 17 predicted proteins | sample DIDeMG_FD_108225 | JGI IMG/M metagenome (GOLD analysis project Ga0160505, IMG submission 108225) | Enriched chicken feces microbial communities from UW Madison campus, WI, USA - DID2874_E49_Stillage MG | ecosystem: Host-associated > Birds > Digestive system > Large intestine > Fecal ... | reverse complement strand
TGTTTATTTTTTTGGAAGTGTGGAGTAAGGAAGAGGGCGCCCAGGGGGGAGGGGGGGGGGAGGAGGGGGGGGGGGGGGAAAGGGGGGGGGAGGTCGGGGCGGGTTTTTTTTTTTTTTTGGGAACATTTCTAGGGAGTTGGAATTCAAGGGGCGGGAGGAACAAATAAAATCATCGTTGGGATCGGCATTGCGCACGTGCAGACTCCAGCGATGCAGGCGTTGACGATAACTGCGCCGCATCCTAACCAATACAAACGAGACTGACTCAAGTAATTTGCGATAGAGTACTGATATATGAGCCTAAAAAAGAAGCTAAGAAAAAATTTTGACAATTTTAAGATAGCAAAAGGTTAACCCGGTAGGGGAGATCAATGGTAAGGATGTTGGAAAGATCACAACCAATCATATGGAGATAACCTATTGTCTAATGTATCCTTACGAAATGTATCTCGAAAACATGGGAAGCGGATCACGTATTTGCCTCAGATCTGAATGAGAATTTGGCCCCACTCTCGAGAACCTGGTGACACCCTGTACATGCAACCGACGCTTCAATACTTAATCGTCAAGAAGTTCTGCACTTTGCAGATTATAATGGAAATGCTTGTGATTGCTGTTATGGTTGCTAATTACATTTCATGCCTTATTAATAACGATTATATCTGATACTGTAGCCCTGATTATTTTGTAGGGGGTTTGATGTGGCTAGCATGAAGAACGGAAAACTCTAGTAGAGGTTTGCTAGTCGCTAGAAAGTAAACCAATGGTAACTAAAGTGAGTTGCTGGAATTGCTTGTAAGTACTCGTATCTCTGAATCATATTGACTATGGTGACGCTTTATGTCTCTTAGACCATCATCTTACGAAGAGGAAATGAGGAAATATGATTCAAAGATTGTTAGATTTGCTTTAATATCCGCATTGTAACAATTCACGTGTAATCTAGGATTAGTGCCTAACTAGTGTCTTTACAGGAAGTGGAGGAAGCACCTGGTGTGTTCCCTCCAAGTATTCAAGCAACTAATTCAACGGGTCGAATCGACCGTTCGTTTCTTTTACATCCATAAGAATGCTGTCATACATCCAAGAACAAGAATAGGAATAGTCAATCCCACAGATTCTTTGTGGGCAGCACTGTTCTTGGGTGACGATGATCCCAGTGCACTCGATGAGCTAGATGAAGACTCCGTTGCAGTAGCTTTCAACTCCAGCGCAGACCCAGTATCACTGGCATTAGGATTGATGGACGTTGAAGAGTATCCCTGGGCCTTCACAGCCAGTGGAATAGTCAGTGTAACAACCTCTATGTCCTGATCATCTGTATAGTTGGCTTGAGCCAACAGAATTTCAAGGTCATCTGAATCGTAAACCAAGTAAGCACTTCTGAGAAAATTGTCTCCCAACAAAGCCTCTGTATCTCCTTGCATTTCGGAGATGTCCAATAATCCAAGATAACAGGTATCTTCGTCAGTTAAAATCAAGTCTGACATGGGTACCTTGATCGTAGCACCAGAAAAGTCAAAAATGGCATTGACTTCAGAATTGTTATACTTGCAACTTACACTGTAGAATCCTTCTGACTCGGAGAAAACAGCACCAACCATTTTGGTGAAACGGTCTAGAACACTTTGAGGAAAATAGGAGAATGTGGTTCCAGAATCTAACAACGCTGGCACCACAACATTGGTGACTGTTTCGTTAGAACTGTCACCTTCTAACGTGATTTTGTCCAACACAATATAGAACCCACCTGCAACATCGTAATTTTCCGGATCATTGTTGATGATTGGAACTGTCTGGAGAGTACCGGAATATTTGGCATGGTCCACAGCTCCAAATAACAATGAGCCCTTCAAAGAGTTGTCGTCGTTCAAATACAAAGAGTATACGTTTTTGTGGATAAGTCCATCGCTCTTCAAACGCATAGGGAAGTTCTCATATGTGGTGTTGGTAGCTTCCCAAGCTGGGAGGCCAATTCCCAAGATTCCGCATGTCGTATTGGTCTCTGAGACAACAGCAAAACTGAAATCTGTAATATTGAATCCGTCGAAACCAATTTGGTCTGTTCCCCAAATTCCTTCTGCTGTCGTTGTATCTCCGTATGCGAAAAAGGCTTCAGTATCGTTGGATTTGAAAGTGTCAGACTCGCCTGTTTGAAAGGTACCCAAACTGGTGCAAAGAGCAGCCTGATCCAGTGCCAGTGATTCAGTTCCACTCATGTCAGGGCTTGCAAGACATACAACGTCATTCTCAATGACCCATAAATCTGAAGACCCAGTGTCCACCTGGACGGTAACCTTCTGTCCATTGGACCCGAAATACAAGTCACAAGTGTAAAATGTCTGTTCGTTGGTTAATACCAAAAGACCGCTTCCCTCGTCCTGACTGTCTGCTCGTCTGATGAGTCCGCCTTGGCGATTTGGAGCCAAATCTGCTCTAGAAGATCCACGAAGAACGTTGAAATCGACCTGAAGGGCACCTTCGTAGGCCCTCTTATGGGCAATGGCTTCAGTAAAAACAGCCAAGAATGTTATAATGAGCAAGAAAACAGACTGCAACATGGGCGGAATGCGACAAGAATATGACAGGTCGATCTATTATAAGTGATTGCCTAAGCCGCACAACCGATCGGCCAACAGCTGACACTCTCGGTCAACAATACACGCCCCAAAACCCACAATTGGTGTGGAACCTGACAAATTGAGACAATTTTAATCTATCTCTGCATATTTAATTTCATAATTCGGAGTGGTCGAAGTTGGAATTGTAATGGCTGGTAGATGCATTTCGCTTACATGTTGCTGTCAAAATCATGCATAGAATACCACGATAGGAGGAAATATAGCAAGTATATCCAAGAGGCTATGTTTAAGGAATGAGGAGGTTACGAAGCTTGGATCATGCTGAAATGAACCTGATTGGCCTTAATCTTGCTCAGTCTGTAGAAGCGGAATTGGGGTAGGATATGCAGATCGTATCGTTACGAAGAATGGGCAGGTATGAATCTCAAAGCATGCCATAATCGGCCAACTCTTGAATTATAAGCCAACTCTTAAACGATAGGTCAGCGTGAGAATTGTAGTTACATTTTCAATTTATTCTTGAATGCTCTGTTAAAATATTACATCAACGTGAGCAAACTAAATACAACGAGACATACTGCTGTCATTGGAATACCAGTTTTAGATGCCGAGCTGCCTTTATGTGGACTTGGACTTCCAGTCAGTGCAGCCGTAGTTGCGCTCTGGGCAGAATCGCTTTGTGAATTGGCACTCCGTTGTGATGTCTGTTGTAGTGTCCTGGAACCCAGAAGAGTGGTTGTAGAGGGCAGTCCAATTGTTGTGTGAATAGAGGTCTGTGAGTAGCCCGCTGCTTGAACTGCCAGAGGTACAGAATCTTGGATAACCTCAATGTCCTCATTCTTGGAGTAATTAGCTTGTGCCAACAGAATTTCAAGGTCGTCCAAATCGTAAACCACATAAGCGTTTCTGAGAAATGTATCTCCCATCACTGCGTACGCATCACTTTCATAGGTATCTTGCATCTCGAACAAGAGCACATAACATTGTCCCTTGTATTTGAAGATGAAATCAGATAGTGGAGCTCTGATTTCCACCCCAGAGAAATCGAAAGTGAGACTTATATCGTCAAACTCGTCACAGTGAACGTAATATGCCTCAGCTGTATATGAATAAGTTGCACCTATCTGCTCCATTAATGGTTCAAGAAGCAAAGCTGGCAAGTATGTATTAGTGAATCCGGAGTCCATCAAGCAAGAGACGGAAACCTTTCCTAAACTTGTGGCAACATTCGAGTTTTCCACTTTAATATCGTTCAATACAATATTCACATAAGCTGGCTCGTCAAAATACTCTGGGTAGGAATTGATAATTGGAACCTTTTGAAGAGTTCCGGAGTATTTGGAATGATCTACCGCTCCAAATAGAACTGAACCGGTTTTTTCCTCCACTGAGTTCAAAAACAAGGAGTACGCATTCTTATTGATGACACCTTCACTCTTCAAGCGCATGGGAAAGTTTTCATACTCATAAGACTTGCCATCTCGGGTGCTAGTTTGAGAGCCAGCTGGGCCAACACCTAAAACTCCGAAATAGCTGTCTGTCAGGTTGACCACTGCAAGACTTAGGCTGGAAAGCGTATGATTGCCAAACAGAACCTGGTCATGACCCCATTCGCCAAAGGCATATGTCCCGTCTAAATAACTGATACTGAAGGAGTCTGTCTTGTTGAGCTTGAACGAGTCGGACTTACTTGTTGCGAAACTCCCTAGTTTGGTGCATGTTGTTGCCCCTGCTCTCTTATCTTGTGCTTTCTTCTCTGTGAATGCGCGCCGATGTGGAGGAAGGTCGGGTCTATGGATTGCTGGCAGAGAATCATCCTTTCCGATTGCTCTCTTATTGTAAGATGATGAAGAGTATGCACAATACACATCTGGAGACATCACCCATAAGTCAGATGAGCCGGTGTCCAACATTACGTTACACTTATCTCTATTTGACCCGACATAAATATCTAAACTGTAGTACAGTTCTTCTTTGTACAACTGCACGAGCACTTCTTCCTCTCTTTTCCCATATTGCTCTATAATGCTCCTCCTGGACGATTCACGGTCGACTTTAAAATCTAACTTTAATGAACCAGGGTTGGTAGTGTGTTTGCCTGAATATCCTTGTGTGTAAATGGCAGTAATTGCCTGAATTAGACTCAAGATGCTGATACAAGTTGAGACATTCATTGAATTCGATAATGATTGGCCTTCTACAACCGTGAACGCTGACTATAAGTACTTATTCTCGCCAAGACACAGGGTCAGCACTTTCAAGCACATTAAAGTGATATACAAGAGTTCAAAAGAGCCGGTGCATAATTTCGGCGTGGCTGAGTTCTATTTTTAGTTCGCTAATCATATAATCATGTACGTGGACTTTTCGAAGTTTTGTGTATGTTCGTATTGATGATATTCTGCAGGTATTGTGGGGTCATGGTCAAATTGGAGTGTAGTAAGTAGTCATGAATGCTTCCTGAAAATTGTATTAGAATAGACGAAAAGGGCACGCAGAGATGACATCCTGTAGTGGATCTCCTTTTATTGATATTTGAGAGCCTCATTGTGAGTTCCCAAGACATTTAATCGATCCAATTTATCGGGGGGATCATGCGTCATGACTCTCAGATGTAGTCTTCATACTCTAATAAATTCACTATCTATGACGATTCTACGCCCATGCAGGTACTTCTATATAGAAGGATGGGGCACTTCAAATGCTTATATGCAAATCACCATAGGTGGGGCAAAGGGGTCCTCGAATGACTACTGCCGACCATCACTAGTATTTCAGCCCCCTGGAAATCCCGAGAGTTTACGGATCAATACCAAATTTTGCAATTTTGAATGTTGATTTTAATTTTGATTTTCTTCACCCGAAACTTTATAATGCTTATAACTGACAGTCGATAACTACAAGTGCGAAAATTTCCTGTGGTGACATCCAAAACTAGTTAAAACCATTTGCTTATTTATACAAATCTGCAAATATAACCCGTGTTTCGGTTGATTGAAGTGTGTCAGCATATCAGATAAGCGAGAAGTTATCGATCTCTAAGCAATGAAGATGAGCCCCAAAAGGCCAAGAATGAAGACGAATGGATTTTGTAAATTCATTGATTTCATTCCATCACCCAGAGGGGGCCCATTATTGAACTCTGTTGTCGAAGCAGACGAAGTAGACAAAACCGGCGAAGCGATCTGCCGAGTAGAAGTTGTAGAGTCAGTGGGCCACGTTATGCTGCGAGTAGTGTCATAACTAGGGAAAGTTAGATACAGATACAGATACAGATACAGATACAGCAGAACGCCGTCTGGACTCCAGAAATCTGAAGTATAAATATCCATTGTCCAGGCTGACGAATCCACCAGCAAACCAGAAATTGGCACTTGAGTAACCAAACCTGTAGGATTGCCTTGATCGTCGTAAGTCAGTTCAGAGTAGGATGGAGCTTTTACTGCCAGGGGGACACTCAGACTTACAACTTCGATGTTCTCTTCATCCGAATATGCTGCTTGTGCCAACAGAATCTCGTAACTTTCCAAGTCATACACAACATAAGCACTGCGAAGAAAGTTCTCCCCAAGGATCATATAATCAATATAATCAGCCTCAAGCGCATCAATGAAGCATGATCCAGCATATTCAAGGATAAACTCAGACATGGGAACCCTAATTTTGGCACCTGAGAATTCGAAGATAAGATTCAAATCTCGGGTGCTGTACTGACAACTCACCTCGTACCATGGTGCTCTGTACTCACCGCCAAGCATTGTTGCTATTTTGTATAGAACTGTTGATGGAAAGTACGAACGAGGGGACCCAGACCGAAGTAGTGCTGGATAATGTACATCTGTAATAGTCTGATTGGAATTTGCACCTTCCTGAGATATGGCGCTCAATACAACATGGAAATGACCAGGTTTATCGAAGTACGAAGGCTTCAAGTTAATAAGTGGAATAGTTTGAAGCGAGCCATCATACTTAGCATGGTCTACTGCTCCAAAAAGTACCGAGCCAGTAGATCCCTTCTCATTCATGTACAACGAGTAGATCTGTTTGTTTATAATGCCCTGGGACTTCAAACGCATGAGAACAGTCTCCTGGTCGTTATATTGCCCTTCAGATAGTCCTAATCCTAGAGTGCCTTGGTGATAGTTAGTGGAGTTGACAACTCCCATGCCAACGTCAGTCAAATTATATCCATTGAACTCCACTCTGTCTGTTCCCTCTACTCCATAAACGAAATCTCCATCCGGTGACGAGAGGAAGTAATAACTTGATTCGTTTTTCCACCACGTATCCGACTGACCAGTTGCAAAAGTGCCATATTGGGTACAACTACTTACAATTGGTCCGTATGTAGCAGTAGGTTTAGTGCGGGTGGTATAATCGGTAGCATATTGGGTACCATATCTGGTAGTACCATATCTGGTGGTACTATATATGGTAGAATATTGGGTACCATATCTGGTGGATGCTCCTAAATAGGTGGTTCTCCAAGACGAAGTTCTCCAAGAGGTTCTAGTGGTCCAAGAGGCACTGTATGACAAATAACTCCAATAACTGTAGCTCAAACTCCACGACGTTCCATAAAGGTAAGTAGTCCAAGATTCAGGAAGGGTCGTGACGCTCCAAGGAATAGTTTGAAAAGAGGTGTACTGGATTTCATCTCTTTTAGCCAATTTATTAGACCTAACTCTATTGGCAGTCTTGTCAGAAACTTCTCTTTTGAACGAAGAAAAGTCCCGCTTGGGGTATGAATAGCACTTTACATCTGGCGCCATCACCCAGAAGAAAGATGTATCAGTCTCCAACTTAAGGGTGACAGGTTGTCTGTTTGACCCCACATGAACTTCACACATGTAATAAGTTTTCTCGTTCACGTCTATTGAAGCATATTTGTCGTCTCGGCCAAGAAGTATATTGTTGGCAAGATCGTTCTTGGGTTTCTTGACAGTGAAATTAATCTTCATAGATCCTTTCGGAGTTTGGGCTTCTGACCCCAAGACACATGCCAATATCAAGGAAATTGTTATCGCTAGTATCATCATTCTTATTACTAGAGGACAATTGAGTTTCCTGGTCCCCAATCTATTAAATAGTCAGGGGCCAGTAATTCGTGTATAGTTAGTGATGTACCCCGTCGTAAAGTAGACCAAGAAAAATGTTAACATAGAATGTTCGTATATTGGATACAGCCGTAAAAGACCCTGAGTGGAAATGTGTGCTAGTTATTGTGAGAATTGCGCTTTCAAAGTACATACTAAGTACCAGCTTTTAACTCTAATACGACGTTTGTGTCACCGAGTGGGATCTTATAGAATTTTTTTGGCCGTCTCGTAATTATTCGTTCTGTCAATAACGTTTCCCAAACTATACTGACGCTGTTTGGAGCACCGACTGAGATTTCTTGGCTAGCTGAATGTGGAGAAAGTCAACCAATACCAGTTGGAAACAGACTTTATTGACGAAGGAAAGTCAATTACGAACTACGACCCTTCTAACATATAACAAACGGGGTTTCTGTATCAATTCATTCAATTACATCATTGCAAATAACGACAAACCCACAAGACCCAACATGGCAAGACTGCACACTTGTGGTTTGTCAGCTCCACTTGCTTTGAACAGGGAGGTAGTGCCCGAGTCTGTTTCAGAAGAGTCAATTGAGGAGGACGAGTAACCTGGAGCCTTCACAGCCAGTGGAACAGCCAGACTAACAATTTCGATATTCTCTTCATCAGTATAGTTGACCTGGGCCATCAGGATCTCGAGATCTTCCAAGTTGTAAACAATATATGCGTTTCTGAGGAAGTTGTCACCCAAAATGGCGTATTTATACCCACTCAGAGACTGCTCGAGGACTCCTAGGTAACATTGCGATCCGCTTTTGAGAATCATGTCAGATAAAGGAACCTTTATTTCGATTCCCGAGAAGTTGAAAATAGCAAATAAACTGTCGGAGTTGTATTTGCAATTAACCTGATACATCTGTGAAGCACTAGAGTAGGAGGCACCTAAGGTACTGGTGAAACGAGAGAGAACCGACGTTGGCAAATACGTCAACGTGGTTCCCGAATCCAACAACGCTGGGATGGCCACCGATGTCACTGTGATGTTTTGCGAGCTGCTCTCGAAAATGATGGAGTCCAACACCACATCAAGACGTATAGGCAGACTATAGTAGGACAGATAGATATTGACAACAGGAATCGTTTGAAGAGTGCCAGTGTATTTGGCATGGTCAACTGCACCGAAAAGCAACGAGCCCGAACTTGCGTCTTGTTTGTTCAAGTATAAGGAGTACGCAATCTTGTCGATGATTCCCTCGCGCTTCATCCGGATAGGCAAGTTTTCATACGTGTAGGGTCTGTCGCCATAATTGCTTGAGTATGTAGTTTCCAAGCCTGCAAGGCCAATTCCGAGCACTCCAAATGTGGAGTCAGTCTCGTTGACGGTAGCAAAACTAAGACTCGACACGTTGTGTCCGTTGAATCCAACTTGGTCATGACCCCAGAAACCTTGTGCAGAGGTTCCGTCAGCATACTGGATGGAAAACGCAGGAGCTGAGTTGTTCACCTTGAAAGAGTCAGAGTCTCTAGTCTCGAATGAACCCATCTCAGTGCATGAGTTAGCACCAGCGGCGGCAGTAGCCGTGGCAGTTTGAGTCCCGTACCGAGTTGCAGTGCCGCCACCCAAGCTGTTAAGGAGACTTGACAAACAGGCGAAGCCCTCACACGAGTCTGCTCTCTTGGAGCTGTCCTTGTCGTTCGACTCTTTGTCAATTTTGAGATTGTTCAATGCTGGGAAGTCCAACACACGGTAGAATGTGCTGAAGTCTCTCTTCGAAGACTGCAGCTGCGCATAACACGTCATGTCGGTGTCCATGATCCACAAGTCGGAGGAGCCGGTGTCGACTAACACGGTGGACTTTTGGCCATTGGAGCCGATGTACAAATCACAGGAATAGTAACTCTGTTGGTTTTCTAACTCCATGAGCGCAGAGCCATCGTTTGTGGCACGCTTTACGAGTCTAGCTTGTCTATTGGGGCGGGCATCATTCTTGGATGACCCACGAAGCACGGTGAAGTCGAGTTTGACAGGTTTAGCTTCAGATCTTCTTGGACGGGCAAGGTGTTCTGGCGTGTTCGGTGTGTTCGGCGTGGAGGAAGCGAGCGCTGCCACACAGCAGGCTGCCCACGTAGTCCATGTAGCCAAGGATGGAGGAAGCATGGAATATGGAGGGAGCAATGGAGGGAAACGCCCTGCTTATGAATGCGTGAACTTTTTTGCGCTGCGGCAGGTACTGCGCCAACGCTCTTTCGGATCGACATGTGGTCGCAAGCCAAGCAAGTACGATGAACGGTTCCATGCAGACAGAGGAGAAGAGGTATGACGGATAGCCAAGTCGGCCCGAGCAGGAGGTGATGGAGGGTTGCTCACCAAAGGACCTGAGGAAGCCTTTGGTGAACATTTGACAGCTTTTGAGTGTTTGGGGATGTCTGGAATGAGCCGTCATTGCAATTTGCTGCCAAATTGCTGCGGTCAACAAATTGACGAGCGCTGAAAATACGACTGAGTGTCTGCAGGTATTGCGTGGTGGTGTCGCATGGAACACTTACCCGATGAATAAGAAAGATAGATGGAGAGGTGAATTGACTATGGGTAGATAGGAGTTGGTTAGATGTGTTGACATGCCTGAAGTGGGTTGGGGCTGAGACCCGAGGGCCTGGTAGGGTTGCTTGGCCAGGAGTGCATGGGTCCATTAGTAAGGTGCAGCTGCAGCCAAGGTCATGTACACGAGGTTCCAGGGCTTGACAGGCATAGAGAGTAGGAAGACTGATTGGATTGAAAGGGTGGATTGGTTGGAGCGATTGGATCGAACATATGATTCTAGACGTATGGTTGTGAGGGCAGAGCGGCTGATTCGGAAGCACATTCTTCGATGTATAGAAGCCTGGGTACTTGGATGGATAAGCTAGATTACATTATGTTTGCCAGTCGTACGTCGTACATGATTGTTCTGTTTTAGTGGAAAGATATTCAGATGACAATATTGTAGATGCTTAGATGCTTAGATGCTTAGATGCTTAGATGCTTAGATGCTGAGATGTTTAGATGCTTAGATGCTTAGCAGTTAAGTGGTTAGTAGTTTAGTAGTTTCGATGTGTTTTCTACTAATGCCAGATAATATTTGATTTTGAAATTTTCATGCAAAAGGATACAATTCCGAAAACAAACCACCAGCTCAAAAAAAATCTGAAAAACAAAAAAGAATACCCATAATTCTCTCTATCAAATCAAACGCTGTTCCCAATTCCTGGTTATGTCTACTTATGCTCATTTGCCAGCAAAATCCTTGCAGCTGTTTAGTTACTTACCACTGTCAGAGTGGTAGAGTGGCAGAGTGGCAGTCCTGAATATAACTCCCGAATTGTTAAGTCGCACTCTTATCGTATTGGTATGGCGGACAATATTTCAATTCAACTCTGAATTCCATCAACAATAAAAAAAACCCAAAATTACTTTAGTTTCTCCAATTGGCCATTTTTTATTGACTCGCTTTATCTCATCATTCCTTGCTTGATTTCTCCCCCACTTATCCCGTTTAATCTCATCCATTTCATCCATTCCCTAGTCCCTCATTTTTTCCTGTTCCTTCCTCCACCTTCTCTTATCCACAACCTGCACACGTCCACTCTCAGCAAATTTCTTGCCAACACCCCATATTCTCCTCTCTACCATGTCTTATACAAGCGAGCAGGAAAAAATCGTGTTGAAGGTGTTGTCATACAAACCGCACCAGTACTATGAGATCCTAGCGGTAGAGAAGTCAGCTTCTGATGGCGAGATCAAAAAGTCCTATAGGAAATTGGCCATCAAACTCCACCCAGATAAAAATCCTCATCCTCGGGCCAGTGAGGCGTTCAAATTGATTAACAAGGCATGGGGTGTACTCGGAGATGAGAGCAAGAAACGCATTTTCGATCAGACCGGATCCGACCCCGACTCCCGGTTCCTGGGATTCTCCAATAGTGGTTCTACGGCCACTTCGAGTGGCTACGCCCGCCAGAACTTCGACGGAGCATTCCAAGATGATATTTTTAATATGTTCTTCGGTGGAACACAGCGCGCAGGTGGCCCGACCTTCGCTTTCGGCAATAATGGCTTTACTTTCCATTCATTTGGTGGAGACGGTTTTGATCCGTTTACTGGCCGGTTTGCTCAGCAACAACAAAGACAAAGACAAAGAGCCCAGGCAAGACAGCAGGACGTCGAGCCTTCGTTGTGGGATACAGTCAAGCAGCTCGCGCCCATTCTTGTGATTTTGCTTGCCACGCTTATCTCGAGTTTCTTTTCTGGCGAGTCGACTCCTGAGTATCTGTTCACTAAGACTCCGAAATACAGCGTGAGAAGAAAAACGCCGCAATTCAAAATTCCGTTCTATGTCGGTGACAAGTTTGCAGAGGAAAAGTCGGCGCTGAAGTTGAGGAACTTCGATGCGAAGGTGGAGAGCTTGTATGTTCAAGACAAGAGAGCCCGGTGTAGCCGTGAGCAAGTGCGGAAGAACGATCTTATGGAGGAGGCACAGGGCTGGTTCTATACCGACCAGCGGAAGTTACGTGAAGCAGAGGAGATGCCCATGCCCAACTGCCAGGTGTTGCGTGACTTGGGTATTCTTTAGAGCATGTATAATATTGGGGACACCTGGCTGCTTATAAAATTTAATCATGGACAGATGTGAAATGTAGATTGGTGAGTAGAGGTAGGTTGGCGAAGGAGGTAGTCAAAGAAAAGGAGTCTTAATCTCACTGGTACTGGAGGATTCATTGTGACTGAATTACTAGAGTACACCAATCGTCTGGAATTGTTGTTATATTTGTTTCTTTATAGTTTGGATTTCACCCTTGCAGCTACTACTTCTCCCTTGCAGCTACTACTTCTCCCTTGTCGTTATAACTACATATCCGGTGTCTCCATTGTTGTTTATAGCTGTAATGTGTGTTCAACCGGCCCATCTGTAACCATTCCATGAATTATATTGCTCTTCACTGTCATCCCAAGTCTATTATGTGTTTCCCCATACTACAGCGTCGATTGTCGCATCCAAATTATTATAACTGTCATGCAAGATCGTATCGAGCTATAATCACAAGGAAGTCAAGAATGATGGTGTTATTCACTTGCGTTTTCTGAACCATAACTGCGAATTGTTAGCGTTCAAGTAATTCATGTTCTCAAATTCTGTGCCTTCTCCAGTTTGCCTTCCATTCCCATGAACTCTGTCACTATGGATCCACTGAACTTTCCATTTCAGAACCAACACAATAGGTCACTTTTATACTCTTCATTATTGTCTCAAGATTAACCTCAGTTTGCTTTTCAAATGCCATCAAATACATTATCCAAATTATCTCCGAATTCCAAATCCGAGATTCGAAATCACAATCACCATTTTCACACCAAATCTCATCGCATATACTCCTCCATTCGCATTCCCCAGATTTTGGCGACTTTCACACGCTTCGCACTAGCCTCCAATTAACTTCCATGATCCTCAAACACTCGTGTTTCAAACTATAAAATAGCTTGGTCGATCCTCAACCTCTCTAACCTGCTAAACCTTATCACCAACGCAGCACCCGATCTATTTCACACCTTTAATTATTGTGCCAACGGACTTTGTCCTGCAGGTAGTGCTCTTCCTCGGTCTGACAACCCCGCAAAATAGCTATAAGTACCATCCACTGCCAACATGAACAACATTTATTATTAAATTTTATACTATGTTGGACCAATCTTTTGTAACTAACAGCTCCTGGAAACCAGATCTTTTCAAAGGTAAGGTCGTCTTCGTCACTGGCGGTGCAGGCACCATTTGCCGGGTGCAGACTGAAGCCATGGTGCTTCTTGGGGCCAACGCTGCCATTTTGGGCAGAAACCCAGAGAAAACCACTAAGGCCGCTAAGGAGATCGAGCTGTTGCGTCCAGGTGCCAAGGTGATCGGTTTGGGGTCAGTGGACGTGCGTGACGTGCAGTCAATTGTCAAGGCTGTGGATACCACCGTAGCAGAATTGGGCCGTATTGACTATGTGATTGCTGGAGCTGCTGGTAACTTCTTATCAGACTTCAATCACATGTCGCTGAATGCATTCAAGTCAGTTGTGTCCATTGACTTGTTGGGTTCGTTCAATACCGCTAAGGCCGTGCTTCCACAGCTCAGAAAGAACAAAGGTGCTATTCTCTTTGTCTCGGCCACCTTACACTACTACGGTGTGCCAATGCAGCTTCACGTAGGTGCAGCTAAAGCTGGAGTGGATGCGTTGTCGAACGCATTGGCTGTTGAGCTTGGACCTCTCGGTATCAGGTCAAACTGTATTGCCCCAGGAGGAATCGATGGTACTGAGGGAATGTCCAGATTGATGCCGGATCCTGAGAATGCCGTCAAGAAAGTTCCTTTAGGTCGTTGGGGAACCACCCAGGATATTGCCGAGGCTACGATTTACTTGTTCTCGCCTGCTGCCAGTTACGTGACGGGAACGGTTCAGGTTGTGGACGGAGGTTATTGGCATATTGGAGGTATGCTTGGGGACTTGTATCCGCAAGTTGTGGTGAGCCAGAACAGTGACGAGAATGCTAAGTTGTAATTAGGAATAGAGATTGTCTGCTGAATTGTTGTAAAAGTGATGTGTTCTCGTGGTGACCAAAGGATGAGATTTTCAATCAAGAGCTTTTGATACAAGTTGTTTCAAAAAGACATTGATCTCGGGCAAATTTCAAGGCTATAATAGGTTTATGGATATCAGAACGAATTTGTACTCGCGTTGACATTATTAGTGATACTTTCATCGTCGGTAATCTCTGTCTTCTGCCAGTTTATATGAATAAGTGATCTTTTACTTGAGAAATTTACATTCTGGCTACTTCATTCATTTTTGTTCCCGGATTTTGTTACTATAAAGGCTATTGGGGATATTTGAAGAATCCAAATTTTACTCTCGCTTCTCCATTTTCAAATCTTCGAATCTGATTCTCTTTAATGAAACGACCGACTGTTTCTCGCTAAATCCTCAAACCTTTCTGAAAATTTCACCCATATATATACAGACTATCCGGTCCTTACTTTTACTCCTCATTTTACTTTTCCCATCTGCCCTCGTCGCTAGATTCATCCTTTTATTCACCATCTTCCATACTTTGTTCCATGTCGTCATTCCTGTACATCGGTGACCCGATCCGAAACCCGTCTACGCCATGCACTCTGCCTCGGTGCAGATCCATAAGTGGACACTCATACATCTTCATCTTCTTCAATCATGTTTCCAGGAAGCGGAGGAAGAACTTACGGCGGACAATCATCCAATCAAGGCTATGGTCAAGGTTATGGTCAAGGATACAACCCAAACCAGGGCTACAACCAGAACCAAGGCTATAATCAAGGCTACCCAAACCAAGGTTACAACCAAGGTCCTAACCAGGGTTACCAGAATCAAGGCCCTAACCAGGGTTACCAAAACCAATGGGGACCTCCACCGGGACCCCCACCCTCCGGAAATTGGGGACCTCCAGGTGGAGATTTGAACTCTCCGCAGTTCCAGCAACAGCAACAACGTTTACAGCATGCTCAGAACCAACTTTTCGAGCAACAATCGCTGTCTCAGTATCAGAGGCCTTCTGCCCCACCACCAAACTCGTCCTATGACTCGTCTGGTCACTACAGAGCAAATCAGGGACAGAGACCTCTGGGACCTCCTCCCAATGCTCCACAGTCTTTTGGTAATAACAGCCACATGACGTTCCAGTATTCTAACTGTACGGGCCGCAAAAAGGCATTGTTGATCGGTATCAACTACATTGGCACCAAGAACCAATTGCGAGGATGCATCAATGATGTTAAGGCCATGAGTAAATTCTTGCTGCAGAAGTACGGGTACTCCTACAACGACATGGTAATTTTGACCGACGATCAGAACGAAAATGCTCGTCTCCCCACCAGAGACAACATTATTCGTGCCATGCAGTGGTTAGTCCAAGATGCCAGACCTAATGACTCGTACTTCTTCCATATGTCTGGCCATGGAGGCTTGGTTCCAGACCAGGACGGCGATGAGGAGGAAGGCTTCGATTCGTGTATTTATCCACTCGACTTTGAACGCAGTGGCCCCATCATTGATGATCTCATGCATGATGTCATGGTCAAGCCATTGCCCCCAGGATGTAGATTGACAGCGTTGTTTGACTGTTGCCATTCTGGTACTGCGTTGGATTTGCCATTTGTGTATTCGACCAAGGGAGTGGTGAAGGAGCCCAATTTGTGGAAGGATGCTGGAAGCGGTGCCTTGCAGGCGTTCCTCAACTACGAGTCCGGAAACCTTTCCGGTGCACTCTCGTCTCTCTCTGGACTCTACAAGAAGGTATCAAACCGCAACACGAACAACAGAGATGCCATTGTCCAGTCAAAGATGTCTGCTGCAGATGTAATTTCGATCTCGGGATGTAAGGACGACCAGACGTCTGCAGATGCCGTTGAGGCAGGTCAGAACACGGGAGCCATGAGTTGGGCGTTCATCAATGTGTTGGCTAGAAACTCCAATCAGTCCTATTTGTCGCTTTTGAATGAGATGCGTAATGAGCTTCGGATGAAGTATTCGCAGAAACCACAGTTGAGTGCTTCACATCCCCAGGATATGAACTTGAGTTTTACTATTTAGAATGAATAATGAATCAAGGGTGAAAGTGTAGAAGCTACAAAGCACCAGGCAGAATACCAGATCGTGTTGAAGTATATGAGAAAATCTCAAAAGAATCAGGAGACGATAATATAGTCAACGATACTATGTTCAAGTAGCCAAAAGACGACCAAAATAGACATAAAAAATGACGTAATGGACCCGAACTTTTATTATCAAGCAAAAGATTGTAAAATGTACATACTTCAAAATTCTGGCGAATCCACCTATTAATTTATTCTTCTTAAACTTATCTTTATCAATCACGGTTTCTTTTCCCTACTTAGTATCTTCCTCTACCCGTTCGCATTGTTGTTTCATCATGACACGCAACCTAAAAATGAACTCGGATTTCATGAAACTCAAAAAATATCCAATTTTTAATAAAAGCTTCAAATTTCACACAAAACTGTCTCTTCTCTTATGCACTTTCTCATTAAGTCAAAATAAAGGAGCCTCCGCCTACTTTTTCTCTCTGGTCATCCTTGAACCCCAGCTTCTCTCTACACAGGTCTTACAAAAACAACCCCATCATTCTTTCTGATCTTTGTCTATAATCCTTTCTTACTTGCAAAAAATGCCAGAAGAATTTTCACGTCAACCGTCCACGCGGTGGGTGAAATCTAAATCGCAGACCTATGACTCGTGGGGCGATCAGTACGATGACTACGGATACGACTATGATGAAGCATTGAACGAGGTAGACGAAGAGGCTCCAGAGCCACCTGTCACGGCCAAGGCAGTGCCTATGACTGTCAATTCTACCAATTCCCACATCTCATCTACAACTTCGGCCTCGTCGCCCTTGGTACTCACCATCGACAAGATAAATCAATCTGTCAATAGCCTGGATGACGAAACGGACGATGGAACCGGCCAGCATTCTGAGCAAAAAACGGGTGACGAGGGTGTAAGCCACAAATCATTCCAGCAAGAAAGTCAGGAAACCTACTTGAAGCCCCACCAGGAGATCCACCAGGAGATCCACCAGGAAAATCAGCCGGATAATCAGGAAGAAGATCACCATCAAGATATACATCAAGCCGAGCATCAGGTAAGCTATGGAGAAGAATCTCATGGAAGTTATCAGGAAAGTTACCAGCAGCAATACCTGAATGACTATAATGATTACAACGAGATGTATGCTGATAAAAGCCACCCAAAATCATATGGAGAGCCAGCAAGCAATGCCTCCAACAGTGACTACGCACATCACTACGCGGATGATATAAAACACAACCACTACGCAGATGATATAAGCACTCACGAATTCAGAGACGAGGAACGTGGTACGGGGCAGACAATAGATAACGCTGGGCAGTCTTCCAAGAAGTCTCCTCCCAACAATCTCGCTCCCATTTCCACCCAAGGCTTAAAAGATGACTCAGATTTCTTTCCCCCTACTCCTACCTTCTCTCTAAAGCCCCAGCAGCAGCCTTTTACTCCTGAAACTCCGCAATCAGATCGAAGCTACATCTCGGATACTGATTCCATCCAAAGAGAGCCGGAGAACTTGAACTTGGCTTATGGTGGCTTGAATGAGATCAGAGAGGAGCTGCCAAATGGAAACACCGCCCCATCCGCAACCGACAATGTTCCAGAAACTTTGGTGTTCTCCGTTGACCATATGAACCTCAATTCTTCTGATGACGATGCTAGTATTGATGAGGAGTCATACAGACATGACCACGAATTTTTGGCCGACTCCAAGAACCCTAATGGTCCAACTTATGAGGAGATTGTGGATGCTGAACATGCCAAGGCTAGAATTGTCGACTCTTCTGATGAAGATGATGACTGGGGATATAACAGTCAGCACTCTAGTAATGAGGACTTGGTGGGAGAGTTGAGACCGACCGAAAGGGTTACATCGAGTGATTCGACGTCGAGACATCCTATCAAAACTGATGCATTAGACTCGTTAATCAATGACTTGCTGCAAATGGAACGCCTGTCCACACTCTATCTGTCTCAAACTGAGGTTAGTAAGGTTGCTGATGCAAGATCACAGACCGTTCCACCAAATCAGGATCAAGAGTTTGATGCCAATTTCGTTCCAGAAGAATTGCCTTCTTTGAGCTCAATTCACGATCTCTCGTTGCCAGACTTCGAGAACGGCCCGGCCACCGATGCGCCAACTCCTTTAGAGAAAAATATATTGCCACAGGATTTCCAGAAGAAGCACGAACACTTTTTGTCTAATGTCCTGAGCCGTTCTCCCTCTGTGAGGAAGGCACCTCCAACAGCTCTCAAAGTCCAGGAAGAACAAGATCCTAAGGCTGTTGACAGTGATCTCAAGCTGGTGAAACTGGTTGCAAGTTCTAAATTTGACTCGGAATCCAAATTAGAGCCCGTCATTTCTTCTGGATCTTTGTCCACTGGAAATTCTGCCTTTGAGGCACCATTACCTATGGCACCTCCTCCTGTCCCCGATCACCAGGGTTTGGATAGAAGGATATCAACTGCATCGGCGCAAACCATGAACTTCGGTTCCTGGACGCCGAATACAAATATGTATCGCGATCAGTTTGTCACTCTGAATGACGATGAATCACAGATGAATGTGAGCATATACAATGGTGATGATTCTAATTATAACAAGTTCACCGGAATGCGTCCTCCTTCTGGTTACGCTGAATCGTTCTCCAATTCGAGTATGGTGTCTGTCCCCGAAACTATTGATGCCCCACTACCAGTTATCGACGAAGATGGTCAAGATGAAGACATCGAAATACAATCAAAACTGGATATTCATACCGTGGCAACAAATGGTGCTTCGGTGCTCAATGATCATACCTATGAATCTCCTTTGTTCAAGGAAACGAATACCCCCGGCGTTTCCCTTGATCATCTCCCTTCCAACGAGTTGACTAAATCTGAAACTAGGCTTTCTTCTGGTGCGCATTCGCCTAGTGAACTTCGCAAAGTTAGTGAAACTTCCATTGCTTCGACCTCTAGGGCTCCATCATCACTGATATACCCAGTCTTCAACTGGAAAAAGATAATGAGTGTATCACAGCCAGTGGACCGTATCAACATGTTGAGAAAGGCTCAGGAAGATGAGATGAACTATGAGACTGGATTAAACTATTGGCTTCAAGAGATCCTTAAGACGTCGGAGACGTCTCCAAACATTCAAATTGGTAAGATTGCCACTCAAGCTTATCAGAATGCTCAACATAGCGATATCAGAAGGCACACCTCGATTCGTAGCAAGGTTTCGTTGGTCAAGGATAAAATGGAAACGGGTCATTTTGCGTCGAACTTAGGTCGGAAGTTCTTGAGTCGCGGTAAGAAGTTTATGAAATCAGGGACTGATTAATTTTACTTCTGCTGGCTGGCGTATACATAGTCTATAAATGTGTTATATGATAATTCATGGATGGGCCTGCGTTTGCAGATCAATTTTAATTAAGAAGTCAGAAAATAATGTTCCGTACTCTTGGTTGATCATGTCTGCATTCATCAATAGCGGTGGACCTCCGAATACATCGAAATTATCAAATGGTGTCAAGTCACCCGAAAATCCTTGCGCCTGATCTTCCTGCTTCATTGGAGTTGCATTTCCTTCCACTGGAGCATAGGAGTTTGATGGACTTTCGGGAACGTGCAATTCAACGACATCACCGACAATCTCTGATTGGACATGGAACAATTGTTCAAGTTGATTGCGCACGAGCCCTAAAGCCTTCTGTGCTAATAACCAAATGCTGGAGCATTGATGCAACGCTGTTAAGTGGAACTCAAGCCTTTTCTTACAATCGACATCGACAGGCTTGTTAACGTTCGCAATGAGTAGCACCGACACTGAAAGAATGCAACAGTAAACGAGAAGAATTGACAGTCGGCCAAGCCCATGCACTGACTGGAAGCGAGATACTCCAACTTGGATATCATCGATCACCTCCATACAAATTGCTAGTGATGGAGATTCCATCTCGGACGCAGCTCCACCACTGGCAGCATCTAAAAAAGGCCGGTTCAAGCAAAGTAGGAAGATATAGTAGAAATAACGAATGAACATCTTGGTGGGATTATCACCATGAATGCTCAAGGAGATCCTGCTCCATTGTAGGTCCTCGGGTAGATTTTTCCTCCACAATATGATGGTCTGGTTATAATGTTGAACCTTTTTGACTTTCTCCGATAAATTGAACGTCTCGTCTCCTCCTTTAGTGAAAATATCGTTGAGGATATCTGAACAAAGATTGAGAAGCCGGACTAGTTGTCTGAGAGGAGCAGATATGTCTATGATATTCCTCTTATCTTTGGGGTCTGCTCCAGGACTCAAGTATGTATACTCTGTAATCCAATCGTAATCAGGTAATGTCTGGGTCTCTGGGACAGTAGAATCAGCAAGCTTTAGAATAGAAGGACGGCCGAGCACCAAACTGATGAAGTGGTCGGCAAAATAACAACCCCAATATATTCTGGAGCGAATACTCTTGCTCAATTCGCTGAGAGTGCCGCTCGACTTCAAGAACCATATTTTAGGATCAAGTTGGAATCCTAAATCAAACCCCATTCGCATGCCGCAGCCAGAGAGCATCCAGCCTGAAGTGTTATTGCCATTACTTATGTCGAAGAATGCAAGTAACAAAAATGCTTGCATGGTCGAAATTTCAGCCTTGTCCATTCTCCTAAGCACTAATGCTTTTGCTTCCGAATAATATTGCATGGATTTCTCAGATAGAAGCGGGTCCGTAGACATTCTCGACCCCAACGCACAAATTGCCAACACCAATTCCGTAGAGCAGTAGACGGGCCGAGCAATTGGTGTGAAAAACTCAATAAGGAATGCTTCCCGAACTACAAAAGAGTAAAGGTCTGGGTACTGCCACCGAAAGAAAAGCTTAATTGACTGAACGACATGAGGGTCTTTCTGGAGTCTTAAAATCTCCTCAATATGGGTCTCGTTACGCACTCCATCGACCAAATGGTGCTCAAACACACTGGTGGGTCCGTACACGGACATATTCTGGGAATTTCGAGGGCTCTCATTGTTGGTTGAATTGTGAGAGACTCCACGCATGTTCAAGGCCAGATCATCGGTCGTGAGAGAGTCTACAGGCGACCCAAAAGTGGAAATGGACGGCGTTCTTGCTCCGTCGATGATATGGCGAACGGAAGCAAGAGTCTTCTCCAAAGTATCCACCCTACTCTGGAGCTTTTCAGTGTAGTCGTTCTTGTATCGTTCCTTCCGCTTATCACTGGTGATTCGAACACACTCCACTCCCTCTCTGACACATGAAGCACAAGGCAGGCTATTGTCACACTTGGACTTCTTGGCCCGGCATCTTTGGCATGAGAGTGTCTTGATTCTCTTTGATTTAGATGGGTGGTTACTTGTGTGGCCATCATTGGTGGGATCTCCAGTCATGGTGTCAACACCTCTGCTGTCTTCACTGGGATGCAAGACCATGGCAGAAATTTGCTTGGGCAGCGACGCTATCAATTAGCTGGCTTGATATGACTCTTTAGACCACACCTAGTATCAGTTGTCAGGTGTGCATGGTGCGAATGATCTACAGAGCTTATAAACAGACATTTGACATGATTGGAAAACCTCGAAATTTATGAACTAGAGTTGTAAGTTGGAAAAGCAATGAAGAAGGTACGGCGCTCTATTTCGGAAGCTTACCAATGAAATTACCAATCTTGGAGCATTGTAATCTGGAAATTTACTTAAATACACGTAGGGTGTTTGTAAAATCAGAGTCCTCAATGTTCGGACTCAAAAAGCAGTGGATTTTATTATTGGGTAATTAAATATATCTTTTAGTGTCCGTTGTTTTTTCAGATGTGTCTCTTTGGAAGTGTTCAAGATGGTGGAGATACTTGTGGATGGTAAAGCACTCAGTTAAAAGAACAAAAAACGGATTCCAGCATGTCACTGAAGTTCCCCGAGAATTCCACTAAGAAATATTGGAATACGTGTCCCCTTCAGGGTAATTTCATATCCTTCATTAAGTTCGTTTCCTCAGTGATGATTCACTCTCCGCTTCATATCGAATCTCTCGTGCCTCATTTGACCATTCGTCTGTGTTCGTCGCAACTGCTTTCTGTTTCGAAACCTGGCTAAACACATCCCGAACAAATCTCAGGAAGGTGTTTTCCCATTGCTCGACCGGAGGGAACACGTAGCAGACAGCAAGATAAGCTATAAAAGTTCCAACGAAAGAGAAAAGTGCATGTCCGAAGAATAATTTCAATGCGACGTCAGGTTTTACGTGCGATGAAAAGTTGAAGATCATTCCAGGTAATCCGATAGCCACACCCCCAAGCCATACTGCAATTGACCGCAAGTTGAAACCCTTCCAGAAATAAAACGAGTCTTCTGGAGACGAAGAGTACAAGTGCTGAACTCGTATAACTGACCTCCGAATGACCATGAAATCTGCTATCGACAATGCGATGACTGGCGTTGTGATCACACCGATAGAACTCATCAGCTTTACGAAAACGGACGAGCTATTGTAAAAGTTCCACGGCTGAGCTGCCCATGAAACTAATGCGGTAATAAATGCCCCTTTCCTTATTGTGGCATACTTTGGAATTATCCCAGCTATACTCATGCCTCCTGCAAATCCATTAGCGACTATATTGAACGATAATTGTGATGAGCAAAAGATGAGTCCAAAAATGACAGCGATGGCTCTGTTTTTGGTGCTGTAGGTCTCCTGAAGCCATCGTAGAATAATGTCTGTAGG